>VMHT01039337.1_pt1 | contig 20540 bp, 23 predicted proteins | sample 4693611 | NCBI WGS metagenome assembly VMHT01 (sample SAMN12280063, study PRJNA550983) | marine metagenome | isolation source: seawater sampled from same location over 5 years 0.02-0.2 micron viral filtrate | place: USA: collected off the coast of southern California halfway between the port... ...
ATCCATATTTTAAAACCGAGACCATATATGCTCTCAGGATATCGTCCAAGTTTTAAGGGGGGTTTCTCTAGTGGGTGAAAAAAAAAATTGAAATGAAAACTTGCTCAATACTCAAAGGCAAACACAAAACAATAACACTACTACTACTACTACTACTACTACTATATAATGGCGACCCGCACTATGACCACCCGCTCTATGACCCGTGCCCTCGTGCCCGAACCACGCATCGCCTATATCCTATCCACCGACAAGAAATCTATCCTCCGCCTCGTGAGTGACGAGGAGGGTGAGGTATTTGACTGCGTGGATAAGGTCGCCTATATCTGGGCGGCGGTCAAGGAGGGTCTAATCTCAGACGACCAGTTTAAGAAGATAATGGCGATGAAGTGCTGGTGCGGACTTGCGAAAATGAGCGACAGGTCGGATATGGAGTTTGACATTATCTCTAACCTCTCGTCGGAGTGGGTGAGGTAATTAAGGACACGGAGACACGACACAGACAGAAAAACCATAAAAACAAAAAAACAAAAAAACCAATAAAAAGCAGCGGGTATCCTACGGGATACCCTTTTTCAGGTAAAAAAGGTATATCTAGATATCGTCCAAATAAGTTTCTCTAGTGGGCGAAAAATAAAATTGTAATTAAAACTTGCTCATAGTCCAAAGCAGACCAACAAAAATGACCGAGTGCCTAATATGCTATGAGGACGAATTCCCAGAAACCTCTCATCCCTTTGCCCAAATAGACTATAGGAATGGCGAGTTGTATGGTATGGGGAATTCCCTCAGAAAAACCACCTGTTGCTCGTCTAACATATGTGCCAACTGTATAGCAAATATAGCGTGGAATTCAGGAGACAGGTGCCCCTATAGGTGTGCGAGAGGGAATGTCTGGAGACCAGAATTATTCCCTAACCCCAACCCAACAGGGCGGCGGTTGCCGTATGGAGAGGGAACACCGCCGAGACGAGTGAGGCGGTGCGGTCGTTGCGGTGGGACAGACCACATTAGCACCAACAGGAGATGCCCCGACCACCCCGCCAACTACGCCCGTATCCGTCGGGAGCGAGAGCGGGCGATGGCGGTGCTGGAGGCACGACAAAATGCTGCCCCGCCTCTTTCCGTAGCACTTATGGGTATGGAGGAGAGACTGGCAGCGAATGCCCCCGACCCCGTGCCCGACCCCGCTCCCGTGCCCGTGCCCGACCCCGCTCCCGCTCCCGAGACAAGAGGGGCGTTAATAGAGCGGTTGCTTCCGCTCGCCTCGGCGGAGAATGCGAGACTGACGGCGGAGAATGCGAGACTGAGAGCAGAGGTGGAGAGACTACAGGGTGTCGTGGTCGGACAGCAGCAGAGAATAGCAAACATAAGGGCGTATTTGACAGAGTAGGCACGAGGACACGGCACACTAAAAAAACATTATTTAATTAAAAAAAACAGCGGGCGTCCTACGGGATGCCCTTTTTCAGGTAAAGAGGATTATATTATTGGAGGAGTTATTAATAACAAAAGCAAAAGAGATAATTAAATAGGTATAAATACTACAGATTATAATATCCAGATACTTTAGGAGAATGATTAAAGACAAGCACTATCCAAAGTTAAGCGATAAGATTGGTATTGCTACCAAGTATCCTATTATAATTACCGAGACGCTTGGGAAGGACTTAGGTCAAAACAAGCGGTTGATTGCGGGTTGGTCGGAGAGGAGAGACAAGATTGTTATCACAGACGAGACTAAGTTTGTTGGTTTATTGACTGGCAGAGATAATGATTTGGTTATTATTGATATTGACCCACCTCCAGAGGGAGACCCCACAAACGCCTGCTGGTTAGCACTTATTAAAGAGTTTCCCGAGATTAAAAATACCTATGTTGAGAAGTCCCGACGAGAGGGTGGATACCACATAATCTTTAAATACCCTGACAAAGGGATTGACTATAAAAAAAAGACAAAGATATACACCAACTATAAAGGCACCAATTCTGATATTGATTTTCTTGGAGATAACGCTTGGGCATATTCTGCTCCGACACAATTTGTTGGAGAGCAAGAGGGTTGCTACAGACCACATAACAATAACGAGATACAAGTGATGTCCGATGCTTTATTTAATTGGTTGCTACCACCACCTCCAGAGATACCAGTCGCTGTGCCCGTGCCGTCCGTGCCGTCCGTGCCGATTGCGGAGGTCTCGCAGGACACGCAGGACACGCAGGCACCTCCCACTCAGCACCCTCCAAACGATGAGGACTGGGAGTTGCGTCTTGTAAATCTAATCGGAGACGAGGATTGGGATAAAACGGAGACTTGGATGAAAATCATATGGGCAATAAAACATCACGGTAAAACCAACTCTAAATTTACGATTGACTTTGCTGACAAGATGTCGTCTCGGAGCGAGAGATATGGAGGAGACCGTGCCCGTAGTGTCCTTGACCCAAAATTAAAGCAACTCTGGGCACAACGGGACACATACGGGTCTTTTGGATATCTTGTTAATCTCGCTAAAAAAAATGATGCTGAGGCAGTCAATAAACTCTACAGGCAACACAAGTATAAATCATTTGACTGCGATTGGGATGACGATGGTATGTCTCAATTGGATGTTGCGGAGTATTGCTTGGAGTTGCTGGGAGACCATATCAAGACTGACAAGGATAAAAACCTATATATTCTCGGAGGTGGAGGTCTTTGGAGACCCGTTGATAAAGGACAACTGGTTGATTTAAATTCTTTGATACAAAAAAAGTTGCTACCACACTTTAAGGACGCCATAAAGGCGATGAAGGATAATACTGATTTATTGGAGGTGCGGGCATCATATGTAGCGTGGAGAAAAAAGATGAGTGCTAATACCAGCACCGAGAGTTTAGCAAAGCAAATAATGACCTCTCTGCGGTCAAAAGCAGATGCTGAGGGTATCGTGTTTGACCCGCCCAATAACTCTCTCCACTTTAAAAATGGTGTGCTGATGCTTGACAAGATTTACGATATGCCCTACAGGCACGAGCAATATTTTAGAGCACGACAACCAGATGACTATGCTACTTATTGCTTACCTTACGATTGGAGGGAGGACGAGATAAAATCAGAGGATGTTGCTTATTGGACACGGACACTTAACAACATCCACAACGACGAGGAGGACAGGACATTCTTAAAAGACAACATCGCATTTGGTCTCACGGGTAATCCTAAGTTATCTCAACGCATCACAGTAAATGTGGGGTATAAAGCGTCTAATGGCAAATCAAACTTATACAGCACAATCCTTAAGGGAGTTTTTAACTCATATGTCTTAAAGACGACAGGTGAGATGTATAATAAGGGCAACGACACGAGGCACAAAATTATGGGCAAACTGCTATCTCATCCCACTCGTATTGCTTACACAGAGGAATTAGGAGACAAAGAATTAGACAAGGACTTTTTAAAGGATGTATCGTCTGGCGAGGAGCACACTTATAATGTGCTCTACTCTCAAAACCCAAACACTCGTCCAATCAACTTTGTTAATGTCGCCAACAGCAACACGGACATCAATCTTGGTAAGGATGCTGATGCTGGTATAATGCGACGGATTAGCAAGACGACTTGGAGCAACCAATTCTTAGATACCAACGACAAGGACGAGTTTATTGATGTCTTTGGCAAGGTGGTCAAGGACACGGACGGCAAGGCACTTACTAAGGGCACTCCAGATGTTGGTCTTAAATATGGTCTGTATCCACGAGACCACGAGATGGAGAGTAAATTAAAGGATGATAACACAAAGGGTGCCTTTATCAAGGCGTTGTTCCCGCACTTTATCAGATTTTACAAGATTACCGACAAGACTGGCGTAATGGAGTTATTTATCCCAGATAAGATAAGGGTGGCACAGCAAGAGGCAAGTGCCGAGAGCGACAAAAAGGAGGAGTTTATAGTAGAGTTTTTGATAAAGACAGACAAGGACACAGACCTTATACTCAAGGCAGAGTTGCTAAAAAGGGTTAATCACTATGCTCGGGAAAAAAAGGACTTTACTGATAAAGATATTGTTGATGCTATGAAAAAGCACGGGTATTGCTACGACCGACTTAAAAAACACAAAGGGTCTCGGTCGTGCTTTGTTGGTGTAAAGATTGATGAGGTAAAACTAAAGGAGCATATGGCATATGTGGTGATGGATGAGTTGGAGGAGGAGGTGGAGTGCTAAGTGCCGAGCGTGCCGAGAGGGAGGAGGGGGGAGGATTTTTAGAGGAGGATTTTTTGGTGGTTTAATCATTTACTATATATACTTAAATAGATATATATAAATAGTAGATAATGGATATTGTGCTTAATGATACTACTTTAAGAGTGTGGAGAAATGGAGATGTGTTTAGGAAGTTAAAGAGAGATGGATGCTGGAGAGAGGTTGCTAATACTCCTAATCACTCTAAAGGATATAATATGTTTGGTTGTGGTGGGAAGAGATATACGAGGCATCGGATAATGGGATATTGTTATTTAGGACTGGATTTAAATGATAAAACCCAACTGATTGACCATATTGATGGGGATAAGTTAAATAATGATGTTATGAATTTGAGAATAGTCACAAATCAAGAGAATTGTTTTAACAGAAGGGATGCTAAGGGTTATTGTTGGGATTGGCAGAAAGGAAAATGGCGGGCACAGATATGTATTGATAGGGAGGTAAAATTTTTAGGATGTTGGGACACGGAGGCACAGGCACGCCTTGCTTACTTAGAAGCAAAGGAAAAATATCATCTATTTAGAAATGCGTAGAGGCAGTTGTTTTTTTTCATTTTTATAATATAGAATGGAATACGCTCGTGTGTATAAGATAACAAGTCCAAGTGGATTAGTTTATATTGGTTCTACAAGTCAAAAATATCTATGTAACCGATTATCAGCACATAAATACGCCTATGTAAATCGTTGTGGGAGACAATCATATACATCATCTAAACTATTTGACACCTGCGATAATTTAGACGATTGTAAAATATCTCTATTAGAAAATGTTGATGCTAAGGATAAATATGAATTACAGAACAGAGAGAAATGGTGGATTAAGAATACTGATTGTGTAAATCAAAACTTACCTAATAGGAAATGGGGAGAGTATTATAAAGATAACCACGACCAGATAATGGAAAAAGTTTCTGAACAGACATCGTGCCCGTGTGGTTATGTAGGAAGGCGAGATGCGATGACCCGTCATAGGAAGACAGGGAAACATAGGGAATGGATGAAGATGTGCTGTTATCCAGACAACGCATTCTAAATTTGAAATATATAATGATTTTATATATTTTAAAATATTAAATGGCGTATAAAAAAAGGTCTAAAAGTGAAAAGGTAAAGCAGAAACAAAAGCAAAAACAAAAGCAAACTGTTAATGTATATATAGGCACGAAGGGCACGGGCACGGGAAGAAAAAGGAGAAAGGCAGCACCATCTCACAGAAGCAAACCAAGCGGAGGCGTCCAACCCTTTTACGGATTACTCAACTTAACACCACCACTAAATCCATCAAATGATTTAGGAAACATAGTGGAAACGGTAATTAGTAGATTAAATGTTGCGGCGACAGACCGCCCAATTGCCAGAGGCGAGAGATTTAGACAGGGTGCCGTGCCGACCGTGTCCGTAGGCACCCAAAGTGGAGTGCCACCTATAGTGATGGCATCAGAAGCATCTCGTGTGTCGTCTGCTGGGGCATTCAGACCTCAGCACGCTACATCGGCACAGGATATACGCCGCAGTCCAGCGATTATGACTGAGTTAAGACAGAGATTGTCGGCAGAGGGAAAAGGTTTATCTCCATCTGCTCAACCAGCAGACAAAGGCGACCCTTTTGATATTCATCATACGGGTTCCGTGCCTTCTCCATCTGATGCGACAACCGTTGCTCCAGCAGGTGCTTTCAATAGGGGACTTGATAGTGCGAGTGTCGGTGCCGAAACAAGAGTGGTCGGTGGTCTTGTATCAGCATTACCAAGAGATGATACGTCGTTATTAAGCGGCACACCAACATTAAGGGAAACTGCGATTGTGGGGGGATTACTAGGTAGCGATTTAAGCGACGACAGCGAAGGAGGAGAAGAAAAACCAGAAAGAAAAAAACCATCTAATTTATTTCAGCAACACAAAGAAAAAACTCTACCAAGAGATTTTAGAGCAGAGGGAGGAAGAGGAGCACCTCTTGATTATTCACGCCCAGCAGCAGACCAATACAAAGACCTATTAAATAAAAGTGGTGTGGAAATCCGAGATAGATTATTAGAGGGAGTTGAAAGAGGGAGTATAGAAAGAGACTTAAGAAAGGTTAGATACGATGATTTATCAAAAGGGAAATTAGGAACATATACCTCAAGACAAAGGATAGACCCTACCGCAGAAGAAGTAGCAGCGTCGGTAGCGATGTTTGTTTAATATTGTAATATATATATGGATGAGTTTCAAAAGATAACGAGAAGGAATAAATACCAGATGTTAATTGAGAAAAAATACCCACATCTCAACGGAGCAACATTAAAAGAAATGTCGCTTTTCTTTAGAGAGAGATTACCATCTAATAAATTAGAAGCACAAAAATATATATATTACAAATATATAGTAAATGGCGAATAATAATAGCAGTAGAAAATCTATGAATGGACTTGATAACAATAGCATAAATAGCAACAATATTAATATTACCGAGAACCTTGATATGAATAATTACAGAATAGTAGATTTAGCAAATGGTGTTGATAGTGCTGATGCTGTTAATGTCGGACAAATTGCTGGTATTGCTACTAATACCACGAGAATAATAAGTATAGAAAATTCGTGTAATATTTACGAAACGAGTATAAACGCATTTGACCTCACCAGCGTGGAAACATCTCTAAACTTCTTGGATTTATCGGGAGTTCAGTTTGCTTTAGCAATAAACGACATAGAAAGCAGTTTAAACTTTTTAGAACTAAGTGGTGCTGTATTTGCTTTAGATATTGCTACTATTGATAATTCGTGTGATATTTATGAGGCAAGTATAAATGCTATTAGTTTTACAAATATAGAAAATAGTTTAAACTATTTAGAACTAAGTGGTGCTGTATTTGCTCTAGATATTGCTACTATTGATAATTCGTGTAATATTTACGAAGCAAGTATAAACGCCTTAGAAACAGGAGGAGGAGGAACTGAATTATGGACTGGAACGAGTGATATATGTTATAATGCTGGTAATGTTGGAATAGGGTCAGCAAACCCTTTATATAAATTATCAGTTAAGGGTGCTGGAGGTAATGTTTTAAAATTGGAAGCAGATAATCACGCATATATGGGTTTTTTTCCAAAAGGTGATATATGCGGTAATGATAGATATAGTTGGTTTGGTTATGGGAGTAATTCAGACGCAAGTTCAGGAATATTAAGTATAAATTTAGAACGAGGATTTACTCCGATGTTAGAGATTAGCGGAAATGTTAGAATTAAAAGAGATGCTTTTTTTGGATTAAATCCATTAGATAGATTTTCAGCAAATGGTGAGTATATGCCTTATAATGGTTTAGTGTGGCGTAATCATACATCATTTATTTACGGACAGACCTTACAAATATCAGGTTATGGTGGTATAAGATTTTTTACTCTGGGAACTGAGCGATTTCATTTAACAGACGATAATAAGTGGGAACTCGTATCACCGAGTGCGAGTACTGGATATGTTACTATGGGAGAGGTGAGGAATTTAACCTATGCTTCTCATATTCCAGACTGGTATACAGGTGTAAGGGTTTTACAAATAAGTAGTAATACAAATAATAGTGGCGACCAGCATTTTGCTTTAGGGTTGGAAGCAATTAATAGTGCTAATCTAAAAGGACAACTAACATTAAACCCTTACGGCGGTTCAGTTGCGGTTGGGTATGATTTTTATTTAACGCCAAACCGAAAACTTTTTATAAATGGTGATGTATTTGCTAATGGTTCTTATCAACGCAGTAGCGATGACCGCATTAAGTATAATGAAACCCCTATAGGGTCAGCAATTACAATAATTAATAAATTAAAACCTTATAAATATGAAAAAATAACATCTTCAAAAAAACATAATGGAATATGGATACCTAGCGACGCAAGTTGGAATGAAGTTAAAAATGATGTTGATTTATCAGGTAATAGATTATATGAATATAGCGAAGAAATAGGATTTATAGCACAGGATATAAGGAATGAAATACCCGACTTAAGTTTTTGTGTTAGTGGTGAAGAAGAAGATGCTTCAGGTAATCAAACTTTATTGGGGGTAAATTATAATGATATATTTTGTTTAGCAATACAAGCAATACAAGAGTTAGACGCAAAACGGAAAGACGATAACAAGAAATTTATTGATTTAAATAAAAGAATGATAATTTTAGAAGAAAAACTAAAAAATATAGAGAGCACAGATAAAGAATATATACTCTAATATAAATGAGTATTAAGGTAAATAAGACCAAACAGGAATTAGAGCAAAGTATAAGAGTTCGTAGAGATGCTTTACAAACTTTACACAGTCGCCTTAAAGATGATAGTGATGCTTATCAGAAATGGATAATGGGTATTTCAACGCTCTCGGGAGGTATTGAGGTAGGTAAATTAAGTTTAGGTGCGGACAATCCTTTAATGGATTTAACAAGTATATTTTTCGCATCAGTTACAACCTTATTAGCGTCTCTTATGCGTTTCCAAGACTATAATAATCGGTTAGAAGGATTAGTAAAAGCAAGTGCTGAATTAACAGGAGTGCTTAAGGGTATTCGTGATAGTCCTAATGTAAGTGTTGAAATGGTTGAAATGTATAACAAATCATTATCAATCGTAGAAATGACACTATATCCCGAGCAAAGAAAAAAATACTTTGCGATAGCAGAAGCGGGCGTGGTCAGTATAACTAAGGACGAATTAATGTTTAACGCTAAAATTGATAAAACAGAAAAAAAGCACGCATTACCTAAGAGTGATATTGAGTTGGGAAACAGTAATGAGATTGTTAAATACGAGGAGGATTAGACGACGGAGGCGATGGTGGGAGCAGGAGGGAACTTAGGGGGCACGGAGGCACGAGGACACTTAGATATTAACATACCCGCAAATAAACCAACTAAAGTAGCGGTAATAACACTCATAGTAAAACAGCATTCTAACATTAATATATAATTATAAAAATATTATATATTAGCGTATATATATGGCAAAGGATACTTTCTACCTCTCTAAAAGCGATAAAAAGGATAAGAAATTTAAGATGGTTATGCCGTCATATAATCATACACATCATTTTGGTCAAAGGGGAGCATCTGACCTCACAATACATAAAGATGAGGAACGAGCAAAGCGTTATAGGTCACGGCACGCAAAGGATAAGATAAATGATGTCCATTCTGCTGGTGCTATGTCTTGGTATATACTTTGGTCATCTCCATCATTAAGTCAAGGTATTCGTAATTATGAAAAAAGATTTGGTGTAAATGTAATCTACAAGAAATAACTCCGATATTTCACTATTTAGTTTTTAAAAAACTCATTTCTGATTTTAGGGAGTTGTTTTCGGCGGGCACTCATCCAAAAAGGGTGCCGTGCCTTGTGTCTAAAAGCGTGCCCTTTTGGGTGCCCTTACCTTTTATCATCTCAAATAGTATATATTGTTTGAGATTATGGTGTGAGTTGTTGGTAAGGGGCACGAAGGCACGCAAATTCTTGGAAACCTCTCAATCATATATTTTTGGGATTGGGAAATCCGAATTGATTTAGAATAAATATGTTTGTGAATTGTTATACGCTTTTTTAAGCGTGCCCTTCGTGCCCTTCGTGCCTTTTGATGGTAATTTTGTGTAGTATGTGTCTATGTATATATTATTTGTTATGTAATATGGTGTAACATATTATATATTTGTAAAACAATATATATTAAAAAAAGGGCACGCTCGCATAAATATGCGTGCCCTATGCGTGCCCCTCTGTGCCGTTTTTTCCGAATTCTAATCTGTTGAAATTTCTATAATATTCTACTGGTATGGCGTTCGTTTTTACAAAAAGGAAATCACCCTTCTTCTTGAACACATAAGCGAACAATTCATCTACTTCATCTTTTGTAAAATCTGGTAAATATTCTTCTACAAATGCCGTTGTCATCTTGGCATTTAATGGTCTCCAGAAGAATACGCCATCAACATTACGGCGAATTGATAGACCTACTGATACCAAATCTTGGACAAGAACCATAAGAGATAGTCTTATGTGCCTGTGCCTATGTATTAGATTAGTAAATGTCTCGTTAATACCTTTCTGTTTTAACTTTGATGAAGCATCATCAATTAATGCCATAGTAAAATACTTTGCCTCAGCGTTTCCCGCAGCAATCTCTTCTAATTCCATTATGAAATCCAAGTTAAAATTATTATATATCTTGTCTTCATCGTGCTTTCTTATTAATTTATTATCTATACTTTCTAATGAGTTCTTTGGAATGTTTAATATAATTTCGTGTTGCGTCCCGTAATATGCTTTGTAAGGTGGTTTCTTAGATGTTAATAATGAGATTGCGGTTGTTGTCTTCCCGCTTCCCTTCGCTCCCACAAATAAATAAATAAATGGTTTTGCTGCTAAAGGGGGTGGAGGTGCTGGTTTAAACTCATCTTCGCACAACATTCTACAAACATTAATATCAAGTTCATTATCCGTTTCGGTAATCCTCATTTGTAATATATTAATAATAAAATATATTATAAATTGTAATATTAAACAAATCCAGAAAATGCTTGAGGGTATTGTATTTGAGGTAGAGATTGTTGTGGTATATCAATAGGTTTAGACCTCTTTCTCTCTTTCCTTTCTCTCTTTTCTCTTTTCTTTTTTTCCATAGTATCCTCACTACTGGTTGATGTTAAACTGCTATCTGAACTTGGTTCTGGTTCTGGTTCTGGTTTCTTTTTAGGAGGTTTCTTTTTCGGAGGTGCCCGTGCCTTCTGTGCCTTTGGTGCCTTGACGGGAGGAGCGGGTTCTACTTCAAACTCAGAAGCATCTGTGGTGTTGTCTTCGCTTTCGCTCACCTCTTTAACCTTCTTGGGACGACCCCGACCATTAACACTACGCTTCGCTCTCTCCATTAGTTTCTTGTTCTCGTCTTCTTTTATATTCGCTTCCTTAATAGTTCTTCTCGCTTTTACTATTTCCTTAGCATCTTTTAATAATTGTTCTTTTACTTCTTTTTCCGCTTCATAACGCTCTTTGTTTTTCGCTTGAAGTTTTTTTAAATGTGCTATCTTAGCAGGAGATAGACCTGCCCACCTTTCTTTTTTTTTTGGTTTAGGTTTTGCTTCGGGCACTTCGTCATTAAAAGATAAAATAGTATTTTCTTCTTCGTTAGTCTCTATAGTATCAGATATTTCGTCTAAAGTTTCGGTGTCAGATGAATTTTTTTCTTTTTCCATATATATATAAATGGGAGAATTTATAAAAGACGATTTAACTAATTCACTTTCTTTAGAAGAAAAGACTTTCTTAGATAGTATCGGTGCTGGTGATGTTAGTGGGAACTATGTGATAGACACGCAAGACACGGGCACACCCACCTTTACCACCATCAGCGATAATCACGGACAACAAATGTTTGATAAGATAGTGGAGAATATGAACGATATGGATAATAGCGGTGTTCAACACGATAAATATGATAATTGGACTGAGTTAAGCGAGGATGATATAACGGAAATGTTTAGTTGTTTTATAAACTATGATGAACCTAGTATAGATTTATCTAAGTTTGACTTCAGAACTCATACAGCAGATTGGTATAAAGAGAAGTATCCCCACTTTGATGATAGATTTTATAAAATATTAGAAGAAGCAAGTGAGAAGAAGTTGGATGATAAAAGAGACGGGGGATTGCGAATAATAGAAAAAGAAACAACACTAAAATTTGATTAATATATATATAATATAACAGATGTCTCATAATGATACTACACTTAGTTCTCAACAGATATTTTTATCATCAACACACGCTTCGCAAGATATAAGCGAGACAGAAAAGATATTTAATTTAGCAGCACCAATCAGTCCTCCCAGCGGAACCCGTATTTTATTATCTTGTAGTGATTTTGAAATGCCTTATAGTATGTATAATATAAATAGTAATAATGATAAATTAGTTTTTACAAATGGAGTAAATGTTACCTTAACACATCAGAATTATAATATAAATGAATTAGTTTCTACACTTGATAGTGGATTAACTGGTATCTCCGTATCTTATTCAGTTCAAACCAACAAGATAACATTTACCAGCGGTTCAGCAATACAAATCAATACAACAACAAGCACATTATTATTTGAGATAGGTTGGATTGCTACGGACACGCAAAATGCTACGAGTATTGTATCACCATTTGTTTGTAATCTTGCGGGAATACCGAATATATACATAAGATTTAAGAACTTAAATATATTAAATATAGATAGTGCTGGTCAAATAATAGGGACACTTGCGAAGGTGCCCGTTAATGTTAATCCATTAGAATATATATTTTATACTCCTAAAGATGATTTATTTATCAGAACAGATGAAAGACAGATAAACCTAATACATTTAGATTTACAAGATGAGAATGGTCGTTCTTTAGAAATAAACGGACAACCCTATTCCTTAACTATATCAGTTCATTTCCAACATCAAAGAATACCGAGAAGTATAGAGGAACTAAATTTTAAATTAGAAAACACAGACGATAAAAAAATAAAGGAATAATTTAAAAATGGGTTTCAATTTAGGTAAAACATTAGGTGGTTTTGTAAAAACTTTAGGACATAAAACAAGAGCGTTGCGTGGAAATTTAGGTGTAAAATTATCTCACGCTGCCACACGCACATTAAGTAATGTCTCTCGTGCGGCACAAGTAGCGGGAATGTCCAGTAATCCTGCTGTAAAAGCGATGGCAGGAGCAGTAGGTGCGGGAGCAAATTTAGGTAGAAATGTTATAGAAATGGGTAAAGATATTGATATTGCTGGAACTGGTAGAGCGGGTGGTAGAGCGGGAATGGAAAAGGCAAAGAGAAGAATACCTGCTATAATGATGGATGCGGGTGATGTAGGTGCTGGTATTGCCACCGCTGCTATGTTTGTTTAAGTGTGCCGTGTCTGCGTGCCGACCTTTGTAAAGGTCATACAAACCGAATTAAAAAAGAGCGGACTTGTCCGCTCCTTTATAGTGTGTTTTTGTTGTCTTTTTTTAAAAAAGACCTTAAATAAAAACTATAATCTTAAAAATAAAATAATAGTTAAGATTATATAAATGGATATCCCAGACTACTTAATCCTAAGCGACAGCAACGGCACATACGACACGAACATTTTAGGATATAAATATGCTCTGCCCCCTACTTGGTATTCTAATCAACGCAGTAGCGTCGCAAGTGTCTCTATGATACAATTTTCATACGAACAAGATAACTCAGCGGGTGTTATAGGATATGTTACAACATCTCTTACATCACAAAACTCAAGATATAATCAAGAAGGGACAAGTGTTTTAGGAATATTAACACCGAACACCGACGCTATCCCAGTTTTATCAACTAATTCTTTTTTTGATAGTAATGAACCAATTAAACATCTAACCGCAGCACGCCCTCCACAATTTAATATATTTTTTAAAACACTTGATGGGACACCAACAAATCCCGATACTTTTATGCTCGTATTAAAATTTGAATATTATTCACCATCAAAGACATCACAAGCATTAGGAGATGAATACACCCCAACTTTAAAAACTGTAGGTGGTGGAATTGCTAATTATTATCCTAATAATCAAATAGGTTTATTGTGAAATAATAAAATGAGGTGAATAAAAATATTTTATGTTAATATATAAAAGCAATTATGACTGATGCTATGGTTTCCCAGTTTGATTTCCAAGATGTAAAGAGAAAAGCGGCGGCGTCCCGCTCATACCGCAGTAAAGTAAGTTCAAGCAACGGTATTAACTTCACCTGCGGCGACAGTATTGTAGTGGATTTACCTGCCAACCAAGCGAACTCCTACTTTGATTTTACCCAAGCGTATTTATCTTTTACCGTTACCAACAACGATGGTCAAAGTTTTAAGGCGGATGGAGGTGCGGGATATTACAGTCTCATCAGAAATTTATCCGTTACTACTGCGGGTCAAACTGTAACGCAATTAAATTCTATGAACGTATTAGTTAATGCTCTTTTTGATGCTAATGTTTCCAGCAACTACAACCGCAACATCGCCCACAATATGTTCGGCACAAGTTTAGAAGGCAAGCAATACGAAGGTGCTACCATCGCCGCCGCAGGGAGCAGAAAAGTATGCCTCCCCCTTATCCTTAACGCCCCCTGCGACACCACACCATCACGCTATTTCCCTGCCTTTGGTAGAGACCGCTTGACTTACCGTTTCCAACTTGAAGATGCTGCGACCGCCCTCATCGGCAATACTGGTTTAGTAAATTCAAATGTAGCGATAAGCGATGTAGAATTAGTTTATTACACAGTTGAACTTTCTGGCGAAGCACAAAGACAAGTAGATGCTCTTACTGGCGGTGTATATCAATTACTTGCCAACGATTATTTACACGCCAGCACCTCCGTAGTCAAGGGCAGCACAAGTCTTACAAGCACACTCGGTTTCTCCGCTGCCTCTCTTGAAAGAGTTATAGTATCTCACCGTGTATCTGATAACATCGGTGATGCTACCAAACCATCTCTTGGTTCCCGCTCAACCGCCAATTTAAGCGAATGGCAACTCATAATCAACTCGGAACCCTACCCTGCGAGACCCATCAAGGTCAATACCACCGATTGTGCCGAAGCACTCTGCGAACTTCAAATCAGCAGTCACGCACTCAAAGATTTCTCACACGGTGCTAACTTTAACAGCAACGGTGCCACTCAATCTGGATACTTTAATGTTGTTGATGCCTCTGGTGCCGATTATGGGTCTTTCTTATGTGCCGTCGAATTAGAAAGTATGAGCGGTAAATCCGATAGAGTTTATTCGGGTATCCCAACAATTGGTGCCGTTGTCCAATACAACGCCCGCTACGAAAATACTGGTGCTGGTGTAACTGGTGTTCCCAACCTAATGACTGTTGATTTCTTCGCACAGCGGACAGTTGCTATGACGTTGGATATGAAGAACCTCGGAACTTGGATGATTGTTGTTTAGACCATAAAAATTGAAGCACAAAATATATAAAAAATATACTTAAAGATTTTAGTATATTTGTTATAATGATTACCTTTACAGAACCCGAATACAAAGAAGTAGAGGTATATGGTAAGAAATTTAGAGCATTTACAAATGGAAGAATACAAAGAAGTTTTAGAGATAAATATTTTAGGGAGGTAAAACCATCCTACCATACAGCAAAAGAGAAAAAGGAATATTGGAGGATTAAAGTTAAAGATAAAATGTTTCCAGCACATAGGATAACTGCCTCAGCATATTTAGGTTTAGACATTTGGGATACAGATAAGAAAATAGACCATATAGATAGAAATACTAAGAATAATGCTGTTAATAATCTAAGAATAGTTACTGTAAGCGAGAATAGTCAAAATATGAATAATGTAAAGGGATTTTCTTTAAATAGGGAAAATGGAAAATATAGAGCGAGGATTATTGTAAATGGGAAACACATTTGTTTGGGCACGCACGACACGGAGGACGGAGCACATAATGCTTATTTAGAAGCAAAGAAAAAATATCATATATCTAATAATGATAATTGTCAAGGAAGGCGAGAAGTTTAGGGTTATAGTTATGTTTGATGGTAATATGTATTCTTTAGGATTATATGAAACAGAAGAAGAAGCAAAGAATTCGTATAATGAGATGAAAAAAAAACATTACATTATATTGGGAGATGATTTAAAACTCCCACGTTGAGGATTACATCGTGCGTGCCGTGTCTGGATTGCGTCGTTCAGCATAGGACACGGGCACGCTACAAAAAATTCACCAAATCACTCACCCGTGATTTCGTGAATTATATTATATTTAGGAATACTAAATGACAGTATGTCTGATAATCTATAATGACCCATATCAGAAAAGTATTTGTGCTTTATACAAATTCAGTTATATAAGAGATATTATAAGGTGGTCTGGTGGTATGTTAAATTATAGTGATGCTGATGTAAATAAGAAGAGGGTATATGTAACTTATAAATCTTTTTTTAAGATAGTTAGATTAAAAAATACCCATTAATATATATATGCCTTCTATTTTAGAAATATTAGCATTTTGTATAGTAGAGATTATAAGCAATCCTTTAGTGGTAGTGGGCACGGGCACGCTTCTCATATTCTTTTTGTTGGATGGCAATTTGTAATTAAATAATTATATCCATTTAAATAAAATATATTGGTTATATATATATATATGGTAGATATAGACGAATATCTTTCAACAACCACTCTCTCTGAAAAAAGTAAGAAGACCTACAAACAAGCACACAAGAAATTAACAGATGGTTTAGAAAACGCAATAGTAGAAAGTTCTCAAAGAGCAATTATACAAACTATACCCACATTAACATCATCCTTAAACTCTCAACAAGCACTTATAAATATAGCAATCATATTGTTTAGGGCAAATGGTAAAAAGTTAGAGATGTTAGATGCGGCAAGAGAAGCAACAAAACAGAAAATAATAGAGGAACGAAATAAAGGAAATGCTGTAAAATTAGACACACTACCAAGTAGAAAACAAATAGATGATTATCTGAATAAGTTATATAATGATGGTGAATGGAGAAGTTATGTAATCAATTATCTATTAGCAAATATATATGTTAGAAATAAAGATGTGAATGCGTTAATTGTAGATAGAGTTGGTAAGGATAAAAACGAGAACTATATAGTAAATAGAAAGAATGATGTGTTGTTTGTCAGAAGAGATTATAAAACAAAGGGAACATATGGTGAGAAACAAAATCAAATCAAAAGTGCTAAGTTAAAGAAAGCAGTAGAACAATTACAAAAGGAAAGCGAACAAAAGGAGACACCTCTCTTAGCAAAGATAAACGGACAAAGGATAGGTGATGATAGTCTAACAAATTATATAAAGGAAAGAACTAAGAATAATATTACAGAAAGTGATATGATGAAAATAACTATAAATCAAATAGATGAGACTGGTGATTTGAGGAAATTAAAAATGATAAGTGATAATAGAGGAACAAGTATCAGAACATTAATAGATAACTATAAACTAAAGGGATTTGCCACAGAAGATGTAGATGATAAAGTAAAAGTAACTAATGACAAGGGGATGGACTTGATGGTGACCGTGCCCGTGCCCGTGCCCACCGAAACAAAGGCACAAGACACGGCACCGTCTCCGAAACCTGAACCTAAGAAAAAGGGAGGGCGACCCAAGAAAGGAGAAGGCGTAAATGCGGAAATAGATAAAGAATTTATTTTATTTGATAGGGAGGGGGATACGATGGGGGGGTATGTGGATAATTATGGTATATTATATTTAGAGGAAGAGGACGACGAGATATGGGATGTTTATGATATACGCCAATTTGACGAGATGTATAATAAATATGTAGTGAAGGGAAAGGGGGATAAAGAAACAAAATTAAAAAATTTACTGGATAATTTAGATAGAGCAAACTATTGGAGTGGGAGGTTCTTTGAGGGTTTCGAGGTATATATGGAGTATCTGGCAGGAAAAAACGATGATTGGGGTGAGAGGAGAGATAGAATATTGGAATACTACACCGAGAAGGAACAGAAATATGACCCAGATGAAGATGATGAACCCTCACCAACTTTGGGAAAGAATGAAGAGTTAGTTCTTAAGATGAGAGGACGACTAAAAAGTTGGAGTGATGTGGAAAAGCAGATAAAGGTGGAAAAAAAGAAGATGAAGAGGGAAAGAGAACAAATGGGAATGGAAGACCCAATAGAAATGGAAAAGAAGAGAGAGAGAGAGAGAAAAGAAGAGATTAGAGAAAGAGGAAGAAAAGAAGAGAAAGAGAGAAGAGAAAAGAAGAGATTAGAGAAAGAGGAAGAAGAGAAGAGAGAGAGAGAAGAGAAAGAGAAGAAGAAAAAGAAAGAGGAAGAAAAGAATAAATACTTACCTAAGGAAGGAACAATTTTAAAAACCTTGAAAGCAAAAAGGAGAGATGCTAAAGGTAATATCTACTCAAAAGAATATGCTATTGATATAAAAACTGATTTGGTATATGATAAGGAAATATATGTAAAGTCAAAAAAGAAGAAGTTTGTGGTTGTTGGACGGTATGTAATGGGTCTTGCTGGTAAAAAACCATTTGTTCTCTGGAATGATGATGTAGATGCCTACGCAAAAAGAAGAGGACTAATTGATTAAAAAAGTGTTTATAGTTTAATAATTATATAGTTTTTATAGGTTATATAGTTTTTACTCCCGTGCCGTGTCCCACGTGCCCTACTCTCGCTTTAGCATCGCCGCCTTAATCTTTTTAACAGCAATAACCTTGTCTTTATTGTCCATCTCCCCTGTAGTAATCGCCATCTTTTTTGCCTTAGAAACCTCCTGACAAATATCGCTCATCAGATGAATATTCATATCCTTAACAATCCTATCGCATTTAGGGCAGACCTTCCAACCATTCTCAAGTTTGTGTGCGTCGGAGAGAATAATCTGCTTATCACGGATGGGTCTCTGTGCCCTGCGTGCCTCTGCTGAGACGATTGGGTCTCGTCGCATATTGTTGGTGATTGCCTCCATAAACGCCTCCCTTGTCTCGGGGGCACTTTGGAGCGGCACTCCCTTGTCATCTGTGTAAAGGTCTTTGAGGGTATCAACCACCTCCAGATAATCTCCCTCTGGAATGAGAGAAACTACTCTGTCCATCACCTCCATTATCTTATAGAGTTTTTCTGTGAAGGTGCGTGCCTTGTCTCGTGTCTCAACATTAACGCTCATATCTAATCAGTTATATAATATACTCCTTTTTACCTGAAAAAGGGCATCCCGTAGGACACCCGTGTTTTTTTTAAATTAAAGAATATTTTTTATGTGCCGTGCCAGCGTGCCCTACCAACTATACTCCATATTAGCATAATCCACCTCCCACTTAATCTGCCACCCATTATACGCCTCAAATTGGATGACATCACCGTCGTTTATGTCCAAGTCCTGACCCTTTATCTCTTTGGCAAAACCAATAAGGCAGAGGCACCTCAAACACTTAATAAGTTTATTGGTCTGTGCCAACCCCTCATACAAATTTTTATATGCTAGGTCTGGTATATCCGTCCTTACCTCAAAATCATCCCTACGCTCGCCTTGTACTTTAAATTGTAAATTGGGGTGATTGCCATCCTGACTATCCTCAACTATCTTATCAAATACCTCAACATAATTATCTCGCAGACCATCATCTCGTTCCCACGACGCAATCTTGTTAAGAGCATCATCCCACCTCCCCCGCAATATATCAGATAATATCAAGCACTCCATATCCACAAAGTCAAGAGCAAAGCAGATACCCTCGCTGTCGGGGTCAAGCAGCAAGTCCTTTTGGGATTGGTTATAATAATCCACCTGCTTGACAACCTTTTTAATATACAACGCATACATAGTATCCGCCGCCTCTTGGGTCATAAGAGCACTTGTCTTAATATCTTTTCTCTTACAATAATTGGGTGATTTGTTGTGAGCAGAGTGGGTGCTTGAGAGACGGATTTTAGGCATCTTTAATATAATATATAATACTTAATCTGCTTTGGACTATGAGCAAGTTTTAATTACAATTTTATTTTTCGCCCGCTGGAGAAACTTATTTGGACGATATCTAATTAACTCCTTTTTACCTGAAAAAGGGTATCCCGTAGGATACCCGCTGCTTTTTATTGGTTTTTTTGTTTTTTTGTTTTTATGGTTTTTTAGTTTTTTACTGGAATTTCTCAAGGCAGGCACGGAGCGGGTAGGGCATCTCCGCACACTCTGGGTTGTTCCCGCCAGTATCATACTCGTTAAACTTATCCCATCCGTCAGCACCCATCCAATAGATGATGTCGGTGAGGGGAAGGTCGCTCCAGCGGGGGCATATCGGATGGTAGATATCAGCGGTCTCCTCCAAGTTGCCGCCCTCGACATCAAGATAATACTCTGTCCTCTGCTGGAGAGTGTCGTCGTGGAGGGAGCGGCACGCATCGTCCTCCGAGAGTGCGGTGCCACGAAAGGCGATGTGGTTTTTGATGCCCAGTTGGTCATAGACACCATCAACGCAAAGTTCCCACTCGTTCCTCAGCACCCACTCAGTCTGCTTGATAAACTTGGTCATTATCTGAGCGGTCGGGTGAGGAGACATAGCATATGCCGTCAGCATTATCTTGTGAGCGAGCATTTCGTCAATCTGGAAAGCAGCAGACGCCATTATATAGTAGTAGTAGTAGTAGTAGTAGTAGTGTTATTGTTTTGTGTTTGCCTTTGAGTATTGAGCAAGTTTTCATTACAATTTTATTTTTCGCCCACTA
>VMHT01089021.1_pt1 | contig 20540 bp, 9 predicted proteins | sample 4693611 | NCBI WGS metagenome assembly VMHT01 (sample SAMN12280063, study PRJNA550983) | marine metagenome | isolation source: seawater sampled from same location over 5 years 0.02-0.2 micron viral filtrate | place: USA: collected off the coast of southern California halfway between the port... ...
AGATTGCTATGAAGCAAGCCGAGCAAAAAGCAGCTGAAGAAGCACAAGCTAAAGCAGCTCAAGAAGCATCTGAAGCGAAAGCTTTAGAAGCAGAATCAATTAAAAGCGTAGTAAACTCTGGTGTCGAATCAGGTGTTGAAAAACTTATGGCAGACGTTGACGCTAAAATGTCTGAAAAAGACGCTTCTCTACAAGAAGTTATGGAAACTTTCCGTACTGAGCTTACAGAGAAGAAAGCTGAAATCGAAGCAATGCAAAACAGCAAAAAAACTTTTGCGGATCGTAAATCATCAGGTGACCTAAGTTCATTTGGTAAAGAGTTCCTAAATGCTAAACTTTTAGGTGCTGTTACTAACAAAGGTTTCGACACTGACTACGGTCGTGGCGTTATGGAAAAAGCAGGCGTTGACGTTGCAGATGCAGCTTCTGGCTTAAACACTATTATTTCTAATCAGTTTATTGAGCAAGTAAGTTATGCACAACAACTAGGCGGTCTTTTTGATGAGTTAGCTGTAACTTCAGGCAAAACTGTTCTTCCTATCGCTAAAACACCTAAAGCTGCTGTGTTTAACACAGGCGGTTTCACTGATGCTACTTCTTTGAACGATGATGGCACTCCAGCAAACGGTTATTCTTTCGATGACGTTACTGTTTCAGCCTATCGTTTGATTGCAGGTACTTCGCTTTCTAACGACTTAGACGAGCAACTAGTTGTATCACTATTGCCACAGCTTACTAAGCAGCTTGCAAAAGCTCACGCTGTTGCTATTGATACTGCTATTGTAGCTGGTCATGGTAGTGTTGATGGTGCTAATGGTATTAAAGGTCTAATCGCTACTGGTGGTACTTTAGACGTGGCTTCTCTAGCACACGGCTTCGCTACAGGTACTGGTACTACAGGTGCCGCTGTTGCACCTGCTGACATTGCTACCCGTCGTCCTACTCCAGCTCAGCTAGCAGGCCTACGTTCTAACATGAACGAGTATGGTCAGAATGTTAACGAGCTAGCAATTATTGTTGCTCCGGACGTATACTACAACTTGATTCACCAAGAAGGCTTCACTGACATCTCAGAAGTTGGTAGCGATCTAGCTACTAAACTAACTGGTGAAGTTGGTAGCATCTTCGGTATTAAGGTTGTTGTTTCTGACGTATTACCTTCTGCAGCTGTATTGGACGTTGCAGGTATCATGGTTAATACTTCTAACTTCATCCGTCCTCGTCTTGGTGGTGTAAACTTCGAGACTGAGTACTCTGTTGTTAATCAGAAGACTAACCTTGTTGCTAGTCAATCAGTTGGTTTCGACCAGTTGGTTACTGATACTGACTCGGCTTCGATTATTCGTTACCCAGCATCAACATAATAGTAATACTTTTACTTTTAAACTTCGGGGAGGTTCGCCTCCCCCAAGTTTTTACTAATGGACTTATAGAATTATGGCAAATTTAATAACACTTGCAGAATACAAAGACTCGGAGAATATTCAGAAAACCGCTGATGATACTCGTCTGACAGCTTTGGTAACTTCCGTGAGTCAATTAGTAAAAACTTATTGTGGAAATAGTATAGTAGATTATTATAGCTCCGCTAAAGCGGAAGAGTTTACAATTAACTGGGGCACTAACCTTGTTCAGCTTACAGAAAGCCCTGCAAATGCGATCACTACCGTACAGTATAGAGATAGCTATAGTGCTTCCTACAAAACTCTCCCCGCAACAGAGTGGTTCCTAGATAAATCAACTGATACTGTTTACAGAGTGAATAAAAGTGGAACAGCAGTGAATTGGCCTACCGGCCCAGGATCTGTAAAAATCACTTATACAGCAGGATATGAAAATTGTCCTGAAGATTTAAAACTAGCGGTTATTGATTTGATTACTTACTATCATAAAGATGAGCACAAAGCTCGTCAAACAATAGCAGGTGCAAGCATTCAAAATAATGCTTCTTCAAGTCAAAGAGATAACGTAGCGTTCCCTGACCATATAAAAAGAGTCTTGGATCTATATAAAAACTTTTAATGAGTACTCAAAGTCTACTAAGGTTTTTAGAAGAATTAAATAACGACTTATCGGCACCTGATATAGCCAAAGAGAAGAGATTAGAGTATAACTTATATACTCATACTTTTGGATATGAAGAAGAATTTTTTATACTTGAAATGTTAAAAGAGTTGCGTACTCGTGGTATAAGAATAAGTAAGAAAAGATCAGATAACTTAGTAAGACTGGCAAATATTTTTACAAAAGACTTATATAGAAAGTTATCCGCGTTAAATGAAAAAGCAAAAGCAAAAAACGGTATAACCAGACTTTCGGGTAGTGAGAAAAATTTTAGTTTTGTATTTACAACAGATATACGAACTGGAACATGTCCAAATAACTGGGCTCAAGGACAAGCAGACGTTTTTGATAAAATAAAGCAAGTTTACGGAGAGTCTTATAGAAGATTCTTTTTTGGTGTAAGAGATATATTTTCAGAAGGCACAAAAGGCAGAGAGAAGTTTGATCTAGCTTTTAAAAGAGGTCAAAGACTGTCAAAAGGTCAAATGGGACAATCCGGTCACGCAGAGGGTGAGGGTATTGTTGAAACAATGACCCGGGAGTTTTTTGATAAACACGCAAATTTAGTGTTTAACAAAAATAACCCAAAAGAGCAATTAACAGAAGCACAGTTACGGAGTGACTTAGAAAAACTGGGAATTGATTTAAGTTTTATGAGAAATACTAATGATAAAACTTTTTCAATCTCTCTTATCGGTAGAGGAGGTAATGACTTTGACGGTAAGGCAATTAGAGCACAAGTAGCAGCCGCCAGAAAGAGAATGGATGAACTAGTCAATAACCCTCAAATGATTAAGTTTATGGCAGAAGATTTACAAGGGTCAGATAGTTTTTCCACAATACAACAAAAAGAGTTAGCTAAAAAAGCAACTGATGCATTTAAGAAAGTTAAAAAAACTAGAGTTAAAACTCAAAATACAAAAATTAAACACAGTAAGAAAACTGTAACTAAGAAGAATAAAAGTTCTGGTTCGGCAGCAGGTAGAAAGAAGCAAGCAATAAAAGTAGCGGGAATAGCGGGTTTAAAAAGACGAAAACAAAAAGAGTCTATAGCTTCTCAACCATTACAGCTACTAACTATGTTAAATCAACGATTGCCAGAAACAGTAAGAAAGAATATGAAATCTCCTGGGCTTGTAAATAAATCTGGAAGATTCGCAGATAGCGTAGAAGTTGTAGATGTAACTCAAACTCCTAAAGGATTTCCAAGTTTTGGTTATACTTATAGAAAGAACCCTTACCAAGTCTTTGAAGAGGGAGCAGGAAAAGAACCATGGGCAAATGGAAACAGGGATCCAAGAGAGTTAATTGATAGATCTATACGAGAAGTAGCCAAAGATATGGCAATAGGCAGATTCTTTACTAGGAGAATATAATGGCAACAAGAGACTATACAACACGACGTTTAGGTATTGTAAATGGTCTTGTTGACAAGCTAAAAACAATTAATGGGGCAGGACATTTTTTAACAGATTTAAATGAAAATGTTTCTCCTCGTTTAAAATTTTGGGATGAGGTGGAGGAGTTTCCTGCAGTTCACCTAAATGCAGGTTCCGAAACCCGAGAATATCAGGGCGGAGGATATAAGGATAGATTCCTTTCAGTAACTCTTCGTTGTTATGTACAGGACGAAGACTCTGTACTAGCTCTCGATGAGCTACTAGAAGATGTGGAAACTGTATTGGAAGATAATTCGAGATTAGCGTATACGGATCGTACTGGTACGACCCAATACACTCAACAAATCACAGTTGTCGGTATTGATACTGACGAAGGTGTACTAGAACCTTTAGGTGTAGGTGAGATGACAATAGAGGTTCGATACTAGAAAATACTGGCACGAACAAAAGTTCACGTCCAAGTCTTTTCAAGATACATAGGAGATAAACTATGGCAAATTCTTTACATTTAAGTCGCGAGGTAGAGGTCTACGTTAAGTACGATACGGACTATTGGAAAGTTCCTGTACTTGACGGCTTCAGCTTCTCGCAATCAACAAATACAGCAGAGGTAGCTGTTAAAGAGATGGCAAATGCTTCAAATGTTAGCCGTCGTGGTCGTTTGATGTTTAACGATTCTATGGCTCCTGCAGAGTGGAGTTTCTCTACTTATGCTAGACCTTTCAAAAGAACTGTGGGCGACACTGCCGAGCATCACATGGTTGAAGAAGTTATGTGGGCTATGTTAAACCAAACACCTCATGATGCTTATAATAGTACTACTAACAAGTTTACCCAAGCTGATTCTATCGAGCAAGGTGATGGCGGTGCTAAAGTTAAGTTCAATAAATCAAACGTACTAACTGCCCCTACAGCTACAATCTGGTTTAAATTCCCGGGTAATGATGCTGCTGATGGCGGTAATACCGATATTTGGTATGAGCTTGGTGATGCTACTGTTAATGAGTGTGCTGCTGAGTTTGATATTGATGGTATTACTACTCTTAACTGGTCAGGTTCTGCAAAATCATTAAGTGAAGCCGCAGGCAGTACTGTTACTGCTATCGGTAGTGCAACAATGGAAGTTACTGATGTCGAAATTCAAAATACTGGTAGCTTTATTCGTAACCGTTTGACCCAGCTTACTGTAGCTTCAGCGATGGGCGGAGACATTCAAGGATCTTATAATCTAGTACTTACAGGTGGAAGCATTACTATTACTAATAACGTAGAATATGTAACTCCTGCCAGCTTAGGTCAAGTTAATAAGCCTTTAGGACACACTCTTGGAGGTCGTACTGTATCAGGTAGCTTTACTTGTTACTTAGATCACAATGCAGGCTCAAGTGCTGATCTTATTGAAGATCTACTTGGTTCGCAAGGTGCAGTTAAGAATAAATTTGCTCTACTATTCCAAGTAGGCGGATCATCATCTACTCCACGAGTAGAGTTTGATATGGACCAATGTCACTTAGAAGTTCCTTCTCATAATGTTGAAGATGTTGTAGGTGTTGAAGTTAACTTCCACGCACTACCAACAGATATCGGCGCTACTGACGAGTTAGAAGTTCTATATATAGGTGCATAACATACTGAAAAATATTTCTTGACATTTATGGTCCTTTGCACTATAATATGAGATAGAAAAAGTTAAGAAAGGGGTCTTTTTCAGACCCCTTTTTTATTATCTGGAGATTTATGGCTAATTATAACATTAAACAGGAAGCCAAAGTATATTTGGTACACGGCGGGTACAGGTATACACTAGAGGTAGGCCCTGAACTTTCGTTTAGCCAAACCTTTACAGATAAAACTAATTCGGTCAAGACATTACACGACCAGAACAACTTTTTTGATAGATCAAATATTAAAAAAGCAAACCCTGCAAACTTTTCGTTTCAGGTATTTTTTTATAAAGATAATTACGCACAATCTTCAACTAAAATTGTACATGATAGACTTTTAGATTGTGAGTCGTTTGATTTATATATTTCAACTGAGCAGGATGTATTTAAATTAGAGAAATGTGTTATTGCAAATGGGACATACGGGATCGAGCGATCCAAACCCCTGAGCCTTAAAGTTTCTGGTAGTGCATCAAAGCTCTCAAAAGTAGGAGCGTTTAGCTCTTATTCCTTTCCAGGTACTGCTGTATCGGTTAATCCTAACCTACAGTATTTACAAACAGGACAGGTTACGTTGACATTGGGCACAGGTAATACGGATATATCATCAGAAGTATTAGCACTAAAAGTAGAACTTCAGAATTCAATAAAGTGGACACCGAATATGACAGTAGACGCAGGGATTGCAGTAACAGGATCCTCGAATGCAGTATTCCCACAAAGTTATATTGTTAGTAAGAAGTCGTTAGCAGGTAATATATCTAGATATTTATGCGATAGTAATAGCGCTCAATTGCAAACGTTTGACACGTCCACTCCTTTAAGAGTAAGAGTAGGTGAAGTAATTGGGAGTACTTTTTACGGATTGGATTTTAATATGCCAACTTGTTCTTTCACTAATAGAACTACAGTCAGTGAATTATTTTTACAAAACTATGATTGGAGAAATACAAGTAATCAGGCACTAACCACAACCATTACATACAACAAATAAAGTTAGGAGCAACAATGGAACTTAAAAAATTAATGATCGACACTAAGTCGGTTTGGATTGATTTTCCTGGTCTATCAGGATTTCAAGTAGAAGTAGCAAATCTTTCAAGAAAAGAACTTACAGGTCTTAGAAAGAAGTGCACAGGTCAGAAGTTTGATCGAAAAACACGACAAGTAATCGAGTCTTTAGACGAAGAAAAGTTTGTCTCAGAGTTTACTAAATCAGTAGTAAAAGGTTGGAAAGGTCTAACCTTAGAATATTTAGAGACTTTACTATTAATTGATATGGGCGGTCAAAACCCTGAAGAAGAACTAGAGTATACTACAGATAATGCAGAAACACTGGTTAGTTCTTCTACTGAATTTGATACTTGGCTGAACGAGGTGGTGTTCGATCTTGATAACTTTCGTACAGGATCAAAAGGAACAACTACTGGAAAGGCTGGAAAAGTACTTTAATAACAGCGATGCAAAAATGACGAGAGATAAGTATCTCTCGATGTGTGAACAATTAAACAGGGAGCCAGATCCAGACCAAATGCCTCCTGACTTAAGTGATTTTCCTGATATAGTAGTATCGGCAATGAATGCTTTCAATATGTTAGGTGATAGAGTTTACCCAGACATAGGATTTATAGGAAAAGACTATACAAATTTAAAACATTTTATAGACGCATATAAAATACAGGATGTTGAACTATTTTTAGAAATAATGACTTATTTAGAGTCAAGAGCTGTCAAACAATCTCAGGAATCACTTAAAAGAGAAAGGGAGAAGCTAAAGAGAAAGCGATAGTGGCAAATAATACAGTTACTCTTACGTTTAAGGTTAATAGTGACGGAAATCTCGAACAAGTAGCGAAGCAAGCTGATAAAGCTGCTGCGGCAACTAATCGAGCCGGAGCCGCCGCTGATAAGTATAGTAAGAAGCAGAAAGGTGTTGCACAAGCTGGAATGAACAGCACCAAAGCTTTCTCTAAAATGTCGGGCCAGATGGAAGGCGGAGGTGGCTTAGTTGCTGCCTACGCAGGCCTTGCAGCAAACATATTCGCACTAACCGCAGGTTTCGGAGCCTTATCTAGAGCTTCTCAAGCCACACAACTAGAAGCCGGTCTAGTAGAGATGGGTAAAGCTAGTGGTCTTGCAATGCACACCTTATCAAGAGGTTTAGTAGAGGCAACAGGACACGCAATCAGTTTGGAAGAATCAATGCGTTCTGTTGCTCTCATTACTAGTGCAGGTATAGATGCAAGCCGAATTGAAGAGTTTGGTGAAGTAGCTCGTAAAGCTTCTGTAGCTTTGGGGCGTGACCTACAAGACTCTATGAACCGTCTTACTCGTGGTGTTACTAAACTAGAACCAGAACTACTTGATGAATTAGGTATTATGGTTCGTCTTGATGAAGCCACAGAAACATATGCTCAAAGCATTGGCAAGAGTGCCAGTGATCTTTCAAACTTTGAGAAAAGACAAGCATTCTTGAATGCAACTCTTGAAGAAGGGGAGAAAAAGTTCGGAGCTTTGGGCGACGTTGATGTAAACCCTTTCGATAAATTATCCGCATCATTACAGAATCTAGCAAAAACAGGTATCGGCGGAATAGCAGATCTACTCGCCCCCATAGTTAAATTACTTGCTGAAAAACCAATAGCACTTACAAGTGTATTGGTTCTTTTCGCTAATACTATCTCTAGTCAAGTTCTTGGAAGTTTATCTTCTATGGTGACAAAGACTCGAGAAGCTTCAAAGGCTACCTCAGACTTAAACCGTAAAAAACTACAAGATGTTAGTATCATGAATAGGTCTTCTGTAGCTTTGACAAATGTTATCAAGTCTATGAAAGATGGTAAAGGTAATGCTCAAGCATATGATAAAGCCATAAAAGGTCAGGCTCAGTCTCAAGCTACAAATCTAGGACTTTTAAGAAGAAGACAAAATCAAGAAGCACAATTAGCTGTTACAGGTAAAAACTTGTCGAGCACTACTAGGCAATTAGGCATTTCTCAAAAAGAATATAATCAACGAGTTAACACTTCTAATAAGATCATTGCTAGATTAAATATTTCCCAATCTCAAGGACGGCAATCAGCCGCTCAATTCGCAGCAGCAAAAGCACAAGCAGCTCTAGCAGAAGGGCGCTTTGGCGTTGCTATGAAAAATGTAAATAGATCAATTAAGCTTCAAACTGCTGCTTTAAAAATAGCCTCCAGATCTGTATTTACTTTCTCAGGAGCAATGAACCTTGCCAGCATAGCAGCAAAAGGTCTAGGTATGGCACTTAAAACTTTAGGTGCTGGACTTATGAGAGCTCTTGGAGCTATAGGTATGGCTATCATGGCTATTCAGATGCTGGTGGACGCATATAAGTTTCTCGCAAATGCACTTAAAAGCGATGAGCAAAAGAAATACGAAGAAAAAACAAAAGCACTTGCAGAGGCACAAAAAGAACTAGCAGGTAATTTAGAAGAAGTAGATGCTGCTTTTAGTGGTCAATCTTTAAAAATACGAAGTTTAGTAGGATCCTATACTGCCATGAACAATGTTCTTGGTACTTTTATTACTAAATACACAGAACTAGATAAGGCAGGTATAGCCAACAATGGATCATATCAAGAGCAGATAGATGCTTTAGATGAGCTACTGAAAGGTAGTAGTACTCTAACAGCAGCTTTTCAAAAACAATTTGGTGTAACAAATGCAACTGCTCTTGCTACAGACAATAGCAAGGCAGCTATGACTCTTGCGAAAGAAGAAGCGTTTAACTTCGTAAAAGCACAGAATGCACAAGCAGCCTCAGCAAGAGCTGTAGGAGAAGCTATTAAAACGTCAAAAGAAGTCGTAGCAGATTATTTAAATACAATGAAAGTCTCGACATCAGTAGATGAGATGACTTCTAGCATATCCGACTTGTTTAAAACGTTAAGTACGGCAAAAGATATAAATCTTGGTAAAATACTACAAGAGGGGTTAAACTCAGATCAAATAGTTTTATTTGATCTTCAGGCTGAATCAAACGGCTTAAAGGAGCTAGCCAAACAGAAGAAAGAAATAGATAAGGAAATAGCAGCAAACCAGAAAAAGATAAATGACAGTGCATCAGGTATTAAAAGTATAAAAGGTGGAGCAGCTAGTAGTTCATCAGTAGAAATTCAGGCACGAGAAAAATTAATCGCTTTGAATAAAGACTTAGCTCAGGCAAAAGCTCCCTTTATTGAAGTAGAGAAAAAATTAGGTTTACTCATGAGAGATCAGTTTGCTGAAGTACAAGAAATATACCAAACAGAGCAAAAACGTCAAGTACTCTCAAAATTACAGTTAGAAACTGCAAAACTAGGGCTAAATATAGAGACAGCCAAAAAATCAAATACTTTAAAGAGTCTTGAAGATCAAATTACACTTGAAGGTACAATACGTCAAATTCAAAGTGACAACATAACAAAGCAAATAGAATTTAATCAGAATCAAATAGAAGGATTGAAAGTTAAGATTGATAGTAAGAAAGCAACTGACGAAGAAAAAAAGACGTACGAAAAAATAAATGCTGTAATAACTAAATTAACAAACGAACAGACGTTATTAAATATAAAAATTACTGAAGGAACTAAAGCTTTAGAAGATACAGTACGTCTTGAAAAAATGAAATTAACTATTGTTCAAGAGAATCAAACAGCTGAAAAAGCAGTACTTGATACTTTAAAGAGAAAACTAGCTGCTCAAAAAGAGTCGTTCACTCTCACTGAAAAAATTGAAAAACTACAAGTAAGAGCAGCTAATAGAGCAGCAGGTAGAGATAGTCAACTAACTCCAGCTCAGCTTGCAGCCAGTAAACTTGATGAAGAATCAAGAAAGAAAAGAATTACAGCTATTCTACGAGAGTTTCAAATAAAGAAAGCATCAATAGCACTTGAAGAAACTCTTTTAAAAGCTAGAATGGCTGTATTGAAATCAGAAATTGATGTAATTAATAAAAAGAGAGAAAAGGCAGGTGAAGAACAAATACCTACAGGGGATCTTAATGCAGCTATAGATTCTTTAAATGGCGGTTCTAACTCGTTTAGTCTACAATTAGAAAATGCAACTCTTGCCATGAAGGCACAGCTTCTAATACTAGAAGAGGAGCAACAGACTCTAAGCGTATCCAAACTACAAGCGCAACAGATTGCGGAAATAGAAGAAAAAAGGGCTACACACTCAAAAAGCGTTCTAGATGCTCAAGGTGCCATCTTTGGAGAAATTTCGAAGCAAGCAGACTTAGAAGCTGAAATTGCAACTTTAAGAAATACTAATGCCTCTGGCAATCCTAAAAGCCTAGAAACAGCAGCAAAGAATGAAGAAGAATCTAGACAACGAAGAGCGCAAATTGCTAATATGGAGTACAACTTAAAGGTTGCAACTATTAAAGCTGAAGAAGCTCTTATGGACGCAAAGTTTAATCTATTAAAGGCAGAAATGGCAGCTTCCGGTGGCGGTATAGATGCTCAAGAAGCAGCAGCTTTAAATGCCGCACAACAGTCACTTAATCTTTCTAAACAAGCAAATCAAATGAAGATTAATACAGCAAAATTGGAAAAAACTCTTGCATTAGAAACTATACAAGCAGAGAAAGATAACTCTATTGAAAAAGCAGGAAAATCAGGAGGCTTTTTAGGAGCAATTGCAGCTATAAGAGGTACTTCTAAAGCAGAAGAGCAAAATATAGGATCTATATCAACACAGGTCACTGAGGGCGAGAAGTTTGTAGCAGACGTGATAGGAAAAACGGGCACTGACCAGATTATTCTTTTACAAGAGATAGCCAACAAACTAGGAGTAGAAGTACCTGATGCAGCTACTTCATCGGAGACTTCTGATACTGTTAAGAAAATTACCCAGGCAGGTGTTGTACAAGCAGGTGGAACAACTGCCGACCCTGCAGCTACTGACGCAGTAGCACAAGCCAATGCAGTAGCGGGTCAAGTAACCGGACAAGTTGACGCAACTCTTGGAGGATCTTCAGACACAGGTGCTATAACAGCAGATGGAGGAGAAGGAGAAGAAGCGCCAACCGTCTCAGGAGCAACCTCTAATCTTGCAGCTCTTAGAGGAATGATTGCAGGTACCGCAACAGATATGGCTTTACTAGGTCCAGAAGGGGAAGGTGTTAGTCAAGTACTTAATGGTGCTTTAGCATTTAGTGAAGCTATTACTGACTCAGCGAGTACGGCAGAAATGTTAGGTGGTATGGTAGCAGGAGCCAGTGCTATGATGTCAGGAGCTTCTAAAGCTAAGATTGCAAATATTGACGCAGAGATTGCAGCCGAGCAGAAACGTGATGGTAAATCTGCAGAAAGTGTTGCCAAGCTAAAAGCACTTGAAAAGAAAAAAGAACAAGAAGAAAAGAAAGCATTTAAACGCAAAAAATTAATGAAGATGGCTTCTGTAATCATTAGTACCGCTGACGGTATTATGAATTATATGTCTGACAAAAATATACCTATGGCGGTAGCTACGGGTATATTGGGTGCTGCTCAGCTTTCTATTATTGCTTCTACTAAATACAATGGCGGTGGTTCTGGAGCTCCTTCAGCAAGTATGCCTACCGAAGCACAATCAGGAAAAAGAGAAAGTAAAATCGATCTAGCAAAAGGAAATAATGTCCAGGGAGAGATGCACTATGCTCGTGGAGGTATGGGTAAAGGTACTGGAGCAGGTGACTTTACTTCGGCATTTGCTGGATACAAAAATAGAGCAGAAGGCGGACCTACAGGTTTTGTAGTTGGGGAGCAAGGTCCAGAATTATTTATGCCACAAACTCCAGGAGATATTATACCTGCAGGCGAAACAGAAGATATTACACAAACTACTCCTACAAATGTTAGCTTTAATATAAGCTCAGTTGATGCTAAAGGAGTTGAAGAATTGCTAATGGATCAAAGAGGTAGTATTATTGGAATGATTCGAGAAGCAGCAAATGAAAACGGACAACTCTTTTTAGAAGACGTTGAGGATATTACATACTAATGACTATTTCTTTTACAAATATTTTACCCAACCCAGATAATGGTATAGGCGACGCCGGACAATCAGTATCTAGTGGTGGGAACGGACTTGGATACAAAAGTGTTAAATTATCTTCTGAAAATAAAGTAATTAATAGCAGAACTAATTCTGGCAAAGTAATAAGTAGAACCCTGGGTGGAGCTCACAAGTGGAAAATAGATATAGGATATAACCCCATGACTCGAGAAGAGTTTGATCCTATATACTCCTTTTTACTAGATAAACGGGGTTCTTTGAAACCTTTTTTCGTATCATTGCCTCAGTATAAAGCTCCTAGAGATACTGCATTTGCAACTTATGTAGCAGATAGTAATCAAGCTGACTTTTTGTCGGCAGCAGAGGGAGATGCAGGTACTACCAATATAATGATAGATGCAGCTTCCGACTACAATCGCGCATCGGATGGCACTCCTAAACCTGGAGATGTATTTACTTTTGACGATTCAACGCATACTAAAACCTATCAAATTACTAAAGTAGAAACCCAAACACATTTTCTTACTAATACTACTGGGCCTTCAGATAGCAATAAAGAGTTGCGTATACATTTCATACCCGCATTACAAAAAACAGTGCCTAATAACACTAAAGTTAATTTTCATAATCCCATGTTTAGAGTTATACAAACTCGGGACACTCAATCATATAATTTAAATACAGACAACTTATATAGTTTTTCAATAAGTTTGGAAGAGGTTCAAAGATAAATGACCGTAAGAACACTTAGTAATAACTCAAGCCATCAAACAACATTAGTAAATTCTTTAGCAAATGGAGATTCTCATGTTATTGTAAATTTAGTAAAATTTGAAAGGGCTAACCTTAAATCTACTACTAACTTTCAGAGAGATGAAAGAAGTGTGGATGACTATATTTATCTTACAGATAACTCTTACGCAGTTTCTTTTGGAGGTAGTACGTACCTACCAAATAAAATACTAAAAATTGGACAAAATGGAGAAACTATTAAAGCTAAAGCTACTACCATGAAGTTAGAGTTGGATGGCTCTTCTTTAGGGTTAAGTACTCCTCAAGGAATGCAATTTGCAGTAGCCTATGATAGCCAAACTTCAACAGAACATGGCACACTTCGCAGAGGGCCTAATTCAAACCCTCCTATAAACACTGGAGAACATTTTAACTTTATAGACGAAGGATTTTCTATAGGGGATATTTTAAAAGTTGAACGCCAAGAAGGAGGGCCTACTGCTAATGTTCGTATTACTAGTTTCTTTGACGATGGTATAGGTATTGGTTGGTCTTCTGTTTCTTTCGAAGGCGCCAACACTGCTACTACTTTTGCGGCTTCCGGAGGTAAGACTTTTCACTCTATATCAATGGCTACTGAGTCTTTGACATCTTTATTACACGAAAAAACCGCCGCGTATGTAAACTACTTAAATAGAGAGGTTTACATATATAGAGCGCATATTAATCCAGAAACACGACAAATTATTGGCGAACCTTTTATATATTTTAAAGGTATTGTAACAAATGGATCTATTGATGAAAATCTAACCAAATCAAGTGTTAATTGGACACTTACAAGTCATTGGGGAGATTTCTTACAAGTTACAGGACGTATAACTGATGATGGAGCTCACAGAGGTCTGGGCCCTGGAGGTATCACAGATAATGCCGCTCTTATTCGTGAAGAATACGCAGGAGATCTAGGATTTTTACATGCAAACAGCGCTTTTAATATACAAGTAAAGTATCAAACTATAGAAAAAGGTTATAAGCAGGTAGATATTAATGGCGGCTGGCCCGGAGGTAAACGTCTAAGAGAAACAGAAACTATTCGAGAAAATACTACTGTTCTTGATTTTCATACTAATTCTAAATCTATACCTGTAGTATATGGAGTCAGAAAGGTTAAGCCTACCTGCGTGTTTGTAGATACCGCTTACAACTCTGCCAGTACAATATTTAAAGTAGATGTTATGTCAGAAGGGCGCATCGGAGGTGTATATGATATTATGCTTGACGATACTCCAATTATATGTATTGATAAAAGTGACTATGACTTACGAAACGGTGGAGAGTATCAACATAAATTTGACGAAGGAGAGGTAGAGATAGTATGCCATGGACATAAAACTAGAGGTGATGTTTTAGAGCCTACGTCAGGAGCAGAGATGAAAACTATTAGATCTCTAATTCCTGGACAGTCGTGGCGACAGGTTTTGTATGGAAGAGGAGCATACGAAAATATACAAGTTCCTACGGGCTTCTTAAATAACTCAGTCGATAAGGATGGTGTAGATATAAGCTCTACAGGTATACTAGACGAAGAGACTTTTGTATGGAGATTTGGAGCAGACATACTAGCAGAGTTTAAGCTGGGAGGACCTGATCAAGAGGCCAGTAACAGAATGCTTGAGCAAGCCGCAGCTCATTCAAACGAGAATAAAAGCGGTTTTAAAATAGGACAACAATATTACGGAACTCCTTGGAATTACTGGGGCCCTTCCCATAGGTTACTAGATACAGCTTATGCTGCTATTGAGTATAAAATACCTTCGGGGGAGTCTACAGTACCTCAGTTAGAGTATATTATTAAAGGAAAATCTATTGAGTGTTACAACTATGATGGAAGTTATTCCCCTAGACAATATAGACTACATAATAGCAGCATAATTCAGGATAGTGCAAACGTACTAGAGAGCTTACATAATAACTTCTATGAAGGAAAAACAGTTAGTTTATATGCTCTCTCTACTTCAGAAGCGGCAGCAGATACTTCGTCAGATACATTACTAGTTTCAAATACTATAATTATAGATAAGTTTAAGGATACTGATTCAGTTTTTTTCAAGAAAAACGTATATAGATATAGATGGGAGACTCCCCCCAACCTTACAGGCGTACAAACTTTTTACATGACAGATGGTACTAATTACTATTATATGAATGTCGGTTCCCATACTGTTATCTCTGGTACTGTTCCTGAAAGTTTAGGTTCTGGACTTATAAATAGTGATCAAACTTACGATACTAACACAGATACTCATAGTCTGACTTTAGCAAATAATTCAGGAGAGTATGTTATCACCGGCAACAATCATACTAGTAAGGTTTGGTATGTAAATTTGAATGCATCAAATTCTTCTCTGCATAACATACAAGTTTGGTATGGTGGTGGAAAGGTAGTCGATTACACAGGGTCTGATGCTCCCACTAAAACAACAGTTCAAGATGGTAATGGAGATACCTACACACGTGCACAAGAACAAGCCTCTACAACTCAGCAGAAAAAGTACGCAGTAATATCACCTAGCTCTATTATATATACAGACTTACCTACTGCGGTAGATAGAGTGGCTTTAGGAGATTCTCGTTCACTAATACAGTTTTTCTGGAATTATCCATCAACCCCTACGGTTAAAGATAGTAATTATATAAATTATTCGGGAGTAGATTATACTCAGGTAACAACTCTAGGAGTAACTGCAGATACTTTAAAAGTCAAGGGCTACACAGGATTTTCCGCTAGTGCACCTCAAGACTGGCACAGTGTTCGTGTAGTAAACGCAGTATTATTAGATTCTAATGCGTCTTCCGTTGACGGTATTTATACTAATAAAATGATTACTCTTACCAAAGCACTTAAGGATGGAAATATAAGTCAAAGTAGAAGAATTACACATTATGACGGTACTACTAAAGTTGCATTTGTAGACTCCCCCTGGGAAACTGCCTTTTTAGAGGTAGGAGATAATAATGGTGATTGGCCGGGGGGTGGCGATACTTACTACGCAATTAAAACTCCTCAAGATTTAAGACATTCTTTAAACCCAGCATTACAACTACTAGATTATATGTCTAGTGAAAGGTATGGCAAAGGATTATCTGTAAGTAAAGATGTAGACCTAGAGAGTTTCTTAAATTCTGCTAGACTATGTGATGAAAGATCTGATGTAACTGTAGTAGTCCCTAGCAATCATGGAACAAGATATAGTGTAGGAGATAGATGGAGTTTACGAAAAACTTTTAGTACAGTTAAAAATGCGTGGTCAGGTAAAGTTAAAAGCGTATCGACTATAAAGTATTTAAAAGGTATAGGACACTATAAAACAGTAACTTTTACAGAGTGTTTCGGACAAATTTGTCAATATTCAGGAAGAGGTTATGAATCTAGTGATTTACTTTATTATGTTAATGGAGATCTTTACTATGGAGGCAATGCTTTCTATTTTAAGAGTGTTAATGCATCGGCAGGTAAAACACTTATAGCTAAAGATTCTACTAGTATTGCACTTTATAAAGACGGAGGAGACGGTACGGGAACAGCTGCTGGATATGTAATGCTTTCAAAAGCAGGTGTATCTGGAGATGGAAACCCAATTGTTAAAGACTGGGATGACGCACATGAAGATTTTAGAAGAAGCGGCTATTCTTTATATGATGCATCTCAAGTTAAATATTGGAAATATATAGGTTGGGAAGAGAAAACTCAAAGATACGCTACTCGTCATCAAATGAACCAAGTTATTGACACCTCTCAACCGCTTTTTGATAATATTATTGAAATGGCACAACAGTTTAATGGAATTATATCTTTCACCGGAGGATTATATAAACTACGTATAGCAGGTAAGAAGACAGCTGTTGATGAACTAGAAAAAATAAATACTAATGATATAATAGGCGGAATTAAACTAAATGATGGAGGATTAAAAGGAAGTAAGAACTATATGTCTGCTACCATTATTGATCCTCATACTAATTATGAAGGTCGTACTGTTACGTTCTTTGATTCAGAATACTTAAAACAAGATAAAGGATTACCGAAAAAAGGTAGTACAAAACTACCCGGTATTACTAATTATTTTAATGCAAGAATGCAGGTAGAGCAAGCACTCAGAAAATCTAGATATGGTCTTACAGTTCAATTTACTATGCCTCCAAAAGGTATGTTATTAACTGCAGGTAGTATTATAGAGCTTACACATGAGCCTTTTGACTTTAATTCTAAAGATTTTAGAATTACAAGTCTAACTTTTAAACAAGATGGCAATGTTTTAGTAACAGCTGTTGAACACAGCGATGCAATTTATAAAGTATCAGAACCTTCATCTTTTGATGATATTGAGTCTGGAAGCGTAGAGCCTGCAGATACTCCTAAACCACTTAGACCTACTAATCTAAAGAGTGTGTCTGACTTAAATGTTACATCTATAGATCTTCAATGGACTAATGCTTCTGACTTTTTAGAAAGTAGTCATAGTACAGAAATTTGGGCTAGCTATACAAATAACTTTGCAGACTCTATATCTGCAGGTAGCTTAATAGCAGGACATAAATATAGAATTACCAACGTCGGAAATACAAACTTTGAACTTATAGGTGCAGCAACAAATACTGTAGGAACAATATTTGTTGCAAATGATACAGGTACTAGTGGTCAAACTGGTACTGTTTCACCTGTAATATTAATAGGTACAACTTCAGATAATAGTTTTTCATACGTACCAACTGGCCCAGGAAACACTTCAAGTACTTTCGCAGTTAGGTATCACTGGATAAGACACGTTGCTACACAGAAACTATTTAATATTTCGGGATCTAGAAAGAAATTTATTAAGTCTGACTACTTTCCTAAAGCCACAGACTCGGAATATACATCGGGACAAGGTGTAACAAGTTCAGCAAGGCAAAGAAAAATACTTGTAGCTAGAATAGTACCAACTGTAAAAGTATTTACATATAATGAAGCCGGTACAGCTATAGAAACAGGTAATCCTACTACTTCAACATTGTCTGTAGACCTTCAAGGAAGATCTGCATCTAACTCTTCATTGGCATATGCTTGGTTTAAAAACGGGGTTTCTACTGGGCAAACAGGTGCCACCTTTACTTATACAGCCCCTAGTGCCTTGAGCTCTATGCCTGAGACTATAAAAGTAGAGGTTACAGACACTATATACTCTGATAGCCAGACAAGTGTAGATATAGAAGTTTTTTCAGGAACAAAAGTAGGGGACACAGGAGCTAGAGGCCCAGGTACATGGAATGTGCCTGTAAATGCTGCACCTACAAATAATACTACTGCCGACGCAGCTTGGGATGCTAGTTGGACAGATAGACCTGGTGAACCTGTTGCCGGAGATCAAGCATATTTTTATACAGGAAGCGAGGCTTCTCCAACTGCTCAAGTAGTGTTTATATATAATGGATCTAGTTGGTCTCAACGCACTCAGGTTATAGACGGTGACCTATTAGTATCAGGTAGCATCTCTACTAATAAGATAGCTGCAAATGCTATTAATACAGATAAACTAGCAGCTAATACTATTACTACTAAACATATTGAAGCTAGCTCGGTAGTTGCTGACCTTATTACTGCGAACTCTATTAAAACAGATACTTTAGCAGCAAATGCAATTACAGTAGATAAACTAGCAGCTAATACTATTACTACAAAACATATCAAGGCTAGCTCGGTAGTTGCTGACCTTATTACTGCGAACTCTGTCAAAACAGATACTTTAGCAGCAAATGCAATTACAGTAGATAAACTAGCAGCTAATACTATTACTACAAAACATATTAAAGCTAGCTCGGTAGTTGCTGACCTTATTACTGCGAACTCTGTTAAAACAGATACTCTAGCTGCAAATGCAATTACAGTAGATAAAGTTGCTGCTAATGCAATTCAAGCAGATCAGTTAGCAGCAAACTCTGTTGTTGCAACAAGTGTTGCAGCTACTTCTGTTGTTGCAACGCTTATTGATGCCAGTGCGGTTACCGCAGGTGTTATTGCGGCAAATGCAATTACTACAGATAAAATTTCTAGTAATGCGGTAGATGCCGATAAGATTAATGTAAATCAGCTTTCTGCGGTTAGTGCAAATATGGGTAGTATTACTGCAGGTACCATGAAGAGTAGTGTTACTGATCCTATACCAGATGCAAACGCTGCTCCAAGCGGTGATGAAAACGGTGCGTTTATTGACTTAAATGCGGGTAAGTTCGTATTTGGTGATAATGCTAAATATATTTTATGGGATGGTTCTGACTTAACTATCTCTGGTGTATCAATGAGTGGTGTATCGATTGATAACACTTCTACTATTGACGCAATCGCTGGTATTGTTATCAAAGAAGATAGCACACAGGAAGCAGCAGCAGCAGATACCCTTGACTTTACTACAGGCATGAATGTAGGGGTTTCTGGAGATGTAGCAACAATATCCGTAGATACTACTACAATCGCGACAAAAAGCTATGTAGATACTCAAGTGAGTGGACTAGTAGACAGTGCCCCAGGTGCTTTGAATACATTGAATGAATTAGCAGCTGCTTTAGGAGATGATGCCGCTTTCTCTACCACTGTTACTAATTCTCTAGCAAATAAGGTAGGTACTTCAAGCTCGCAAGCTCTTGCATCTACTAACCCAATTAGTATTTCTGGAACTACTCTATCTCTTAACTTGGCAACAGGTAGTGCCGACACAGTAACTCTTCCGGACAACAATACTACTTATACTACAAGCATTCCTTCAGCTACTACTAAGCTGAGATTGACGGGTAGCGATACCAGTACAGATGATATTACATTTACAGGCGGAACTAATGTAACGGTAACTCGTTCTGGGGATTCTGAATTAAGCTTCTCTTCTGTAAATACAGAATACTCTACCGCTGCGAGTGATACTCTTGGGCTTGTAAAAATAGGCTATGCAGAAAACAACAAAAATTATCCTGTAGAATTAAGCAACGGACAAATGTTTGTAAATGTGCCCTGGGTAAATGATAATACTCAAGTTACAGTAGACGATAGTCCTGTTGATGGAAGCACTACTGCTGCGATAAGCTCGAACTGGGCATTTGATAATGTTAAAACTTCTGTTCCTGCTAGTGCTGTATTTACTGACACAACATTCACAGTCACTGTTGATGAAACTGGTGGAGACAATGATGATCCAGCAATTAGATTGGATTCTACTGCCTCTGGCGCGGATACTTCTATTGTTCTTACTGGAGGCGGTGCAACCACAATTACAAGAACAAGTAACAGTGGTATCACAATAAGCTCTGCAAATACTGAGTACTCTACTGCTACATCTAACACCGCGGGATTAGTAAAAATAGGTTATAGTGAATCAGGCAAGAATTATCCTGTAGAACTGGATAGTGGGAAGATGTTTGTAAATGTGCCTTGGGTAAATGATAATACTCAAGTTACAGTACACGATACTCCTGTAGACGGAAATACAAGTGCGGCAATCAGTTCTAACTGGGCATTTGATAATGTTAAAACTTCAGTTCCTGCCAATGCAGTATTTACTGATACTGAATATACAGCAGGAACAGGTCTTAGTTTAGGCGGTACTGAGTTTTCTATCGACAGCACAGTATTAACTACTACAGGTGC
>VMHT01205974.1_pt1 | contig 20527 bp, 34 predicted proteins | sample 4693611 | NCBI WGS metagenome assembly VMHT01 (sample SAMN12280063, study PRJNA550983) | marine metagenome | isolation source: seawater sampled from same location over 5 years 0.02-0.2 micron viral filtrate | place: USA: collected off the coast of southern California halfway between the port... ...
AGCAGGACTTGCAGCAGCCTTCTCTGCTAAACAAATACAATCAATTTTAGCAATTCAGACTCCTGCTGGAGCTTCTGCTGGTGGTTATTCTAGAGGCTCGGCTAATTTTACTCCTTCTCCTTCTGCAGCACCAGCTTTTAATGTAGTAGGACAATCTAGTGAAAGCCAACTAGCACAAACCATAGGCCAAAACGATCAGAAACCGATAAAAGCATTTGTAGTAAGCTCCGATGTGAGTAATGCACAAGCTTTAGACAGAAATATAATAGAATCAGCATCCATAGGATAAAATAAACAGTATGAAAATAATAGAACTAGTATTAGACGAAGAAAACGAAGACTCAGGAATAACTGCTATTTCAGTAGTAGAAAATCCAGCTATAGAAGAAGACTTTATAGCACTTAAAAACCAGAAATATAGTTTTGCAGAACAGGACAAAGAAAAAAGGCTCTTAATCGGAGCTGCACTTGTTCCTAATAAACCAATATTTAGAAAATCTGGAGACAAAGAAGAAGACGAATATTATATATTCTTTTCTAAAGAAACTGTTAGAAAGGCCTCTGAGTTATTTTTCATAAAAGGAAACCAGTCAAAGTCCACATTAGAGCATAGTGTAGATCTAGATAAAATGAAAGTAGTCGAATCCTGGATAGTAGAGTCTGAAATAGACAAATCGAGACAGTATGGCCTAAATGTTCCTATAGGTACTTGGATGGTTTCTATGAAGGTAAACAATGACGAAGTATGGAATGAATATGTCAAAGAAGGCAAGGTAAAAGGCTTTTCTGTAGAAGCATATTTCTCTGATAAGATGGCAAGGCCTAAAGACAAAACTCTAAGTGAAGATCTTAAACAATTAGAAGCAGAAATAGCAATAGAAGAAGTTCTAGAGATCTTAAACGAAGAAACAAATTTAGAGTCTTATAATGATTATCCTAAGTCTATTGTAAACAATGCAAAAAGAGGCATTGAGATGAACAAAAAAAATGGAAACAAGTGTGCTACTCAAGTTGGTAAAGTTAGAGCCTCTACGTTAGCTAAAAAGGGCAAGATAACACTACAGACCATTAAAAGAATGTATTCTTATTTATCAAGAGCAGAAGCTTACTATGATCCAAACGATTCTAAAGCATGTGGCACTATATCTTACCTTTTATGGGGTGGCAAAGCTGCACTTGGCTGGAGTAGAAATAAATTAAGGGAATTAGGAGAGTTAGAAGAAGAAATGAAAAAACCATGCGAGCCAGGATATGAAATGATAGGATTTAAAATGAAAAATGGTCGCAGAGTTCCAAATTGTGTTCCACTTTCAAAAGAAGTTCTAGTTACAGAGGTGGTCAACGATCAGTTCGCAATTATAGACGATAGATTAGCATATTCTACTAAAGAAAAGGCCGAAGAAATGGCTAGTAATATTGGATGTGCTGGATTTCATGTACATAACCTAGATGGAAAAGACTGGTATATGCCATGTGAACAGCATAGTGTATCGGACGAAGAATTTAGAAAATACAAATGTCCTAAAGGGTATAAAAAAGACTACATAAAACATAAATGTGTAAAAATGACAGAAGATGCCAAAGAAATATAAATCAATGAGTAGAATTACTCCAAAAGGTGGCCGAAGGGGCTGTCTTTGTAAGGATAAAAAAAGATACCATCCTGATTGTTGTGACGGATCAATGCAGGCTCAAGGAGTAGGCAAAACAAATTAATAGTAAAAATATGACCTAATTTATTTTCTCATACGTTTATATAGTATAACATTTTAATCAATGAAAGCAACAGAAATCGTAAACCAAATCAAGGACGTTCTAGGATTAGAACTAACTGAAGAAAAAGTTGTTTTAGCTACAATGAAGCTAGACAATGGAACAGAAATAGAAGCTGAGAGTTTTGAGTCTGGAAAAGAGGTTTTTATCGTTAGCGAAGACAATGAAAAAATTGCACTTCCAGTCGGTGATTATACTCTTGAAGATGGAAAACTATTAGCAGTAAAAGAAGAAGGTTTAATAGATTCTATTGGAGAACCAGAAGCAGAAGAAGTTGTAGAAGAAGAAGCAAAATCTGAAGAAGTCGAAGCTGAACAAGTTGAAGCAGAAGACAAAAAAGAAGATATGGGCTATGCTACAAAAGAAGAACTAGCAGAGGTAAAATCCATGATAGAAGAAATTAAAGCTATGATCGACAAAGAAGATCTAAGTAACGAAGAAGATGCTTCTGTAAAATCAGAAGAAACTACAACTAAAGTAGTTTACACATCTAAAGAAGAAAAAACAGAAGACGTAGAACTAGCTGCTGAAACAGTTGAGCCTATTGCTCACAATCCAGAGGCTTTGTCTTCACAAAAAAACAATATGCAAAAACAACCGAGTAAGCATATTGATATAATAAGACAAATGATATATAATAATAAATAATTTTTAAAAATGGCAATATTTACAAGTAATGACGTAATAAGAGCTAGAGTATCTCAAAATACTGTATCTGGCTCTCAAGATGTTAATGCTAATCAAGCAGGAGAAGAATTTAACGTAGCTACAGATGCTCTAGTTATCACACTTCCTCAGATTACATCTAATAATTTAGGCATGGAATTTCTATTTAGAAATACAGGTGCAGATGGAAATAATATTATCACACTTTCTCCAAATGCTACAGATGCCATTCATGGTACTGTTGGATCAGTTTCGTCTGGTGGAGTAGATAATAAAGACTGGATCAACACGAAAGCTACAGCTAACAAAGGAGACTGGTGTAAATTAAAAGCAGTCGCACTAACTGACTGGTATTTAACTGGTGGAGACGGAGTATGGGCTTCAGAATCTTAATAATTAATTAATAAATAAAAAATAAAATACAATGGCAAGTTCATTAAATATAACAACAAGTTTTTCAGGTAAAAATGCTAGTGGTTACTTATCAGCAGCTTTATTATCTGGGAAATCTCTACAATCAGGAACGATTGATATTAGAGACAATATACAATTTAAAGAAGTAGTTCAAGTTATGTCTTCGGATGCTAATTTGATAAAACCAGGATCGTGCGACTTTACAGCTACAGGTACTTTAACTGAAACTGAAGTAGTAATAGAGCCTAAAGAAATACAAGTAAATTTAGAAGTTTGTGCTAAGAACTTTAGATCTTCTTGGGAGTCTTTACAAATGAAAGGGATCAAGTCTGGTTTACCAGGATCTTTTGGAGAGTTCATTCTAGAGCATGTAGTACAAAAAGTTGCTGCTGGTATGGAAACTGCTATCTTTAGTGGAACTACTGCTGGAGATATTCCTTTTGATGGTTTCGAAGTTTTAGCAAATGCTAATGGAGATGTAGTAGATGTAGCAAAAGGTGCTATCACTGCTTCTAATGTAACAACAGAAATCGGAAAAGTAGTAGATGCTATTCCTTCAACTATTTATGGTAAAGAAGATCTTTATATCTATGCTCCAACTGCAATCTATAAGGCATATGTTAGAGCTTTAGGTGGTTTTGGTGCTGCTGGTACTTCTAACGTAACTATGGGTATTGAAGACAAAGGGCAAATGTGGTATAATGGCCAACAGGAACTTTATTACGATGGAATTCCTATCGTTCACTGCCCAGGAATGACCGCTACTGATATGCTAGCTACAAGAAAATCTAATTTAATTTTTGGTACTTCACTTTATAGCGAGCTTGGAGAAGCTTCTATTATAGACATGAGTTCTATCGATGGTAGTCAAAATTCAAGAGTTATTCTTCGCGGGTCAGGCGCATGCGCTTTGGGGATTGCATCAGAGATAGTTTTATATTCATAATAACAGGAAGCTGAAATGCTAACTACATAAAAATCTAATTAGATGGCATGTAATTTAACTCAAGGTAGAGCAATAAATTGTAAGGATGTAAGTGGTGGAATTTCTGCTGTATATCTAACTAATTTCGGTGGACTTGGAACTATTACTGATAGCTCAGATGCTATCTCTAATATGTCTGGATCTTTTACAATTTTTCGCTATGACCTTAACGGATCAGCTAATACTTTTACTACAACAGCTACAGCAAGTAGAGAAAATGGAGTAACAAGTTTTGCTACTACTTTAAGCCTATCGCTTCCAAAATTATCTAAAGAAGATAATGCAGAATTGAAGCTTATAGCATACGGAAGGCCTCATATTATTGTTGCAGATAGAAATGGAGCTGCTTTTTTACTCGGTAGAGTGAATGGCTGTTCTCTTGAAACTGCTACAATGACTACAGGAGGAGCTTTTGGTGATATGACTGGTTATACAATGGAATTTAGCTCAGAAGAAACGTCACCACCTGACTTTATCACTGGTGCGACTACTGCTAATCCACTAGCTGGAATGTCAAGTGCTACAGTTACTGTAACTGGGGGTACTAATAGCTAAATAATGTGTTTTGTTCTGGGGAGTAAGTCCTTGTGGCTGCTCCCTTACAAAACTCTAAATAAAACTTATGAAAGACAAAACAAACAAATCAGTATATAAATTTAAGCCTTTTGACAGTCCAGAATGGAATAGTGTTTCAGAAAAAGAAGTCAGTAAGGCACTAGAAAAAGAACAAATAGAATTATTAAAGAAAAACAAACATTATAGTACAGGAATAGGAACTTTTAAAATTAATTAATACATGATTGTTTTAGACAGAACACAAACAATAAGTACAATCTCTTTTATTCCTAGATCTTATGCTCCTACTGGGAGTAACATATTTAAAGTAGAGGTGAAAAACGAAGAACAAAACAAACTAAACTCAACAGCTACAGTAGGTAGCTTTACAGCAGTAGATTATTATTATACTTATGCTGCTAATATAGGCATGGATCAGACAAAAGATCAAACCTATATACTAGAGATTACAGATACAAATCAAAGCAAAGTAATCTATAGAGATAAAATATTCGGAACAGATCAAACAGCTAGCACTTACTCGCCAAATACAGGCAAGTTTAAAAGCAATACAGCAGGATCAAATGATTATTTAGTATATGAATAATAGCAACTTCCATATATTAGAGCTTGAGGCATATCAAACTCCGACAATACACGAAGATCCAAGAGATGATTTTGTAAGTTTTGGCCAAGACAATAACTATTATCAAGAAGTTATTGATGCTTATTTAAACTCGGCTACTACAAATTCAATCATTACAGGTGTATCAAACCAGATATACGGAAAAGGATTTTCAGCCTTAGACAGTAATCGTAGGCCAGATGAATATGCACAATTCAAAGGTTTGTTTAAGGCTAAAGATTTAAAAAAAGTATGCTTAGATCTTAAATTATTAGGAGAAGCTGCTTTTCAAGTTACTTACAAAGGCAAAAAAGTCTCTGCTGTAAGTCATTTTAACAGAGAAACATTACGAGCTGAAAAGTGCGATCATAGAGGCAAGATAAATGCTTACTATTATTTTCCTAAATGGGAAGACTACAGAAATGGAGATGAGTTAACTAGGATTCCTGTTTTTGGATCTGGTGCTTCTAATGAGGTTTTTATAATTAAAAGATCTATTCCTGGTATGCACTATTACTCTCCCCCTGACTGGGTTTCTGCTCTTAACTATGCAAAGCTAGAGTGTGAGATCTCTGAGTATTTAGTAAACGAAGTAGAGAACTCTTTTTCTGGAACTAAATTAGTAAGCTTTACAAATGGTGTACCTACCCAAGAAAAGCAGCACATGATTAAGACAGAAATCATGAATAAGCTAACAGGTGCAAACGGAGAAAAGGTAATAGTTTCTTTTACAGATTCTCCAGAAAACAAAACTCAAATAGAAGACATTACAGTAAGTGATGCAGCAGATGTCTATTCGTATATCGCAGAAGAAGCTACTAGAAAGCTACTTTTAGCAAATAGAATTACTTCTCCCTTACTTGTAGGAATTAGAGATACTGGAAACTCGCTTGGATCAAACTCTGAAGAAATACAAAATGCACATAATCTTTTCGAGAATGTAGTTATAAAACCTTACCAGGATCTTATTATAGATGCCATAGATGAAATCTTAGCTGTAAATCATATTGCTTTAGATCTATATGTGCAAACACTTACACCTATAGAATTTGTAGATACAGACGAAGTAGTTTCTGACAAACAAAGAGAAGAAGAAACAGGAGAAAAACTCTCTAGCGACAAAGAAAGTAATCTGATGGATGAAATGATTGACTCAGGAGATAACGAAAAAACATTATTAGATCTAGGGTATGACCTGGTTGATGAAAGGCCTGTAGATTATGACTTAGAAGAAGAATTAGATAATCAGTTAAAACTTGCTTCTGCTCCTAAAGGTAGAGGTACTGCTCCAAGCTCTTTAGATGGGGTCACAAAGGATGGCGATAAATACCTGGTTAGGTATCAATATGCTCCACTTTCTGTAAGTGCAAATAGCAGAGAATTTTGTAAAAAAATGGTTAGAGCAAAAAGAGTTTATAGAAAAGAAGATCTAGACAGAGAATTTGCAGGAAATAGTGCTTTTGCACCAAAAGGCTCTACTACTTACAACCTATTTTTCTACAAAGGGGGAGTTAATTGCCGACACTATTTTCAAAGAAAAACGTATCTATTAACAGATGATAAAAAGATAGATCCAAACAATCCAAATGCGAAAAAAGATCTAATCTATAAAACAGAAATAGCAAAAAAAGGTATTAAAGCACCTAGTAAAGAACAACAGCCAGACATAGTTGGTCAAAAAATGATTGACAGAGCTGACAAAGGAAGAAAAAATTAAGATATGGCAGAAGTATTATTTTGTACAAAAGAAGACATAGTCAGAAGATCACCAATATTAGATGGAAATATTGATAGTGATAAAATTATTCCTGCACTACATCTCAGCCAAACACAATATTTAAGAGAGATTATAGGTACGGATCTATATAATAAGTATGTAACTGATATTACAGCCTTAGTAGATTCTGGAACAACATTTCCAGCAGCCTATAAAGCCTTATTAGATGACTACATAAAACCTATTTTAATACATCTCTGTACAGCAGAGTTTTTAAAAACAGGTGCTATTACAGTTTCTAACAAAGGAATATACATGCACAATTCTGAAAACTCCAGTAATGTTAGTGCTGAGGAAATCAAAGATCTAGTGCAAATAGAAAGAGATAGAGCAGAGAGTTATACTCAACGTTTTTTAGATTACATGGCTTTCAACTCTACAGGATTTCCAGAATGGAGATCTAACAGTAATGGAGATGTATCGCCAAATTATGAAAGTTACACTATAGATTGGGTTATATGAGTTTTGGATCAATATATACTGTCAGTTACTGGGGTGATGTAAATGCTCCTAATGGATGGGGAATAATATATCCTTTTGATGCAGATGGAAGTGCCTTTACAATCGACTCAAATGAAACTACTATAGATAGTGCAGTTTTCACAATAGATAAAACAACATATTAAAAATTAAAACAAAAAATAATGCCTTCATTTAACATAAACGTATCTGGTTCAGCAAATAGTGGAACTGGTGATAATTTGCGAGATGCTTTTATAGCAGTTAGAAAAAACCTCGCACAAGTATTTGGAATTACTTATTCAAGTGATACTCAAGATATATCTGGAACTACTTTTACTTCTGATGTAATTACAGCAGGATCGACCAATAAATACTTATTAGCTGATTCAGTTACTAATGCAAAACTAGGAGCTGAATTTACTACATCAAGTCCTTTAAGCTCTGCTGCAACAATAGCAGTAGATGCAGATAGTGCTGACATATTTACTTATACAGCAGGACATTCTGCTACTTTAAACTTCACAGATGTAACAATAGGAGCTATGAAAAGTTTAATGATTACAGGGGGAGGATCTTCTTATACAGTAACACTAGGTACATCAAATGGTTCTGCTTGTACTTTCAACAAAATAAGTGGCACTTATGATGATACAGGCTCTAAAAAGAACTTTATTCAAATTAAATGGATTGCAGTTAATGAAGCATGGTATTCAATTAGTCAAATAGCATCTTAATAAATAGAAATTATGGGAAAAAAAGCAAGAAATAACAATGGAAACATAGAGGTGCAAAATGGAGTGCCATCAAGTTTTTCATCTTCAAAAGGAACTGTTATCGGTGGTGGTCAATACTTAACTGATGAACAAGCACAAGAGCATGGATGGTATAATGTAGAAGATATTAAAACCACTCATTCAGATTTTGATGATAGAATACATGATATTGGAGCATTAAGTTTTGATACAGACAATAATGTATATAAATATGCTAAAACAAATAAAACCTTTAGTCAATCTTTAGCAGAATTAAAAACACAAAAGATAGCTAACCTTGAACATATCTATCATAGAGAATTAGAAAAAACAGACTGGATAGTAACTAAACATTTAGAATTAGGCATAAGTGTGCCACAAGACATACAAGATGCAAGAAAAGCATTAAGAACAGAATGTAATAATCACGAAAGTTCTATAAATGCTAAAAGCACAAAAAATTCTGTTGTTCTTTATGATTTACCAAATTTTAACTAATGGGTTTTAACGAAAAGTTATTAGCAGGTGCTGCAGGTGGTATAACACCAAGTGAACATTTTAGTGTAAAATTATATAATGGTAATGGCTCATCGCAAAGCATAGATAATGGATTAAATTTATCTTCTGATGGTGGTTTAGTTTGGATTAAAGATAGGTTAGCAGGTGGTGAATGGCACGTACTTACAGATAGTGTTAGAGGTACTAACTCTCAATTATTTTCAAATGCTTCAAATACACAAGATACAAAATCCACAGTTGTAACTGGTTTTAATACAGATGGCTTTTCTGTTGGAAGTGATAATTTAGTAAATAGAACACTTTCAGGGTCAAATGGTTCTTACGTTGCTTGGTCGTGGAAAGGTGGTGGTGCAGCAAGTTCAAATGGTGATGGAAGTATTACAAGTTCAGTGAGTGCAAATGTTGATGCAGGATTTTCTATTGTTACTTATAGTGGTGCAAGTACAACTTCTACTGTTGGGCACGGACTTTCATCAGCCCCAGAGTTAATTATCGTAAAAGGTAGAACTGTTACAGCAGGATGGCCGATGTTATTAATTGATGGTAGTGATTCTTATACAGTAAGATTAAGTGAATCGGGTGGTAATGATAATGCTAATAAAACTTTGATGTTTGGTAATGGTTCATCTCTTATTGCACCTACCAGTTCAGTTTTTACAGTAGGAAATTCTGATGAAGTAAATCAAGGGCATAATTATGTAGCTTATTGCTTTCATAGTGTTGCAGGTTATTCTAAAATTGGAACATATACTGGAAATAATTCTGGGCAAGATATAACAGGCTTTGGCTTTAACCCTAGATTCGTACTTGTTAAATCTTTAGATTCATCTGCAGCTTCGAGGATTATTGATTCTGAACGAGGTAATAATACTTTTTTATATCCAAGTGAATCAAATGCAGAAGATACAGGAACGTATTTTAGTTTAATTACAGATGGTATTAGATTAAATGGATTAGATTCTAATCAAAACGGACAAAAATTTCTAATCTATGCGGTTGCTTAATGAACAATGGAAAATTTAAAAACAATACTCGGAGTGAATGGAACTGCACTTTTTATTAGTGCTATAAATATTAATCCTTATCTGCAAACAATATCATTAATACTTGCTATTGTTTATACAGGTATATCAATTTATAAGAAAATATGAAAATTATAAATGGTGCAGCAAAAGAAATAAGATCTTATGCAGGATCACTTTTTGTTTTTCTTTTTATAGTAGCTATAATAGTAACTTTTGTACAATATCCTGTACTTGAAAGTAATAAAGAAATAGTTCTAATGCTTATTGGCTCTATAGCAGCAAGTATTCCAGTATTAATAGGCACAATAAGTGGCACACAAACAGATGATATAAATTCTCTAAAAATTAGTTTACAAAAAAAGGATCTTACTATAGATCATTTAACAAAGTGTAAAGATGATTATGAAGAAATGATAATAAACTTGCAAAGAGAAATAATAAAAAATCAAGATGATATGTTCGATAGGTTTATGCTTAAAACAGCTATGGATCACGATGATAAAAATAAAAAATAATGCCATTAATATTTGAAGCTTTTTTAATGTATGTAGTATTTAGAAGCATTGAGTATGGTGTTATGTATATGATAAATTATTTAAACAATGATTGAACTAAAATATTTTAAAGCACATGAGTTTGACAGTCCAGATCAAAAAAATAGTCATGTTAACATGGATAACGAGTTCCTTAGGATGCTCGATACAGCTAGGGAACACTCGTCCGTTCCGTTCAAAATTACTTCAGGCTACAGAACAGAATCGCATAACAATTCAATCTATGCAAAACTTGGAAAAAAGCCTGTCGCATCAAGTCATCTTAAAGGAAAAGCAGTTGACCTTGCCTGTTCTGATTCTAGGAGCAGACACATTATTCTTACCTCTCTTATCAAAGCAGGATTTACAAGATTTGGAATATCGCACAATTTCATCCATGTGGATTCAGACCAGGAGAAATCACAAAACGTCATTTGGACTTACTAATACAGTAGGTAGCACACTTAATTATGGCAGGTAAAAAATTTTCAGAAACTAAAGTAGGGCAGTTTTTGTCTAAAGCAGCTCCAGGACTACTTGGAACAGTAGGACAAGTATTGCCAGACAAGGGTGTTCTAGGCATTGTAAAGAACTTAATACACAAAGACAATGGACTACCTATAGAAGACAAAGAAAAGGCTTTAAAACTACTAGAACAAGATATGATAGAAATGCAAGAAGTTTCTAAAAGATGGGATTCAGACATGAAATCAGATTCCTGGCTTTCTAAAAATACAAGGCCATTAAGTTTAATTTTTTTAACTCTTTCTATGGTCTTTTTAATTCTATTAGACAGCTCTGATATAAATTTTGATATAGATAGTGGCTGGGTAGATCTTTTAAAGTCTTTAATGATTACTGTCTATGTTTCTTATTTCGGATCTAGAGGTGTAGAAAAGTTTCAAACTATTAAAAAATGACAGATAGTACAGAACTTACAGAAACTTCTAAAGTGAGTTTAGATATTAAGGCTCTTATAGGAATGGTAATTGGAATTATTTCTATTGCTGGAGTGTGGTTTTCTCTTACTGCTGAGATAGCACAATTACAGTTAAATGTAGTAAGAATGGAAGATGCAGTCCATTTAAACGAAGAATTTAGAATTAAATGGCCTAGAGGCGAAATGGGTGCTTTGCCAGATGATGCCAAGCAAGATCTTAAAATAATGTATCTGCAAGCAGAAGTACAGGAATTAAGAACTGTAGTAAAAGAATTAGAAATAGCTAATGCTAAAAAATAATGGCTAGAAGTGTAATAAATATTTACAGGCCAAATAAAAGAAAAAAAAGACCTGGAGTACATTCTAAGAATCTAAGTTTTAGTCAAAGAAGAAAAAAGAAAAAAAGATAATATGTACACCGAAAGACCTAGATTAAGTGGAAATAAACTAGCAGCTTTCCAAAACCTTAATAAAAAAGAAAGACGAATCTTAGTTATAGGAGATCTGCACTGCCCTTTTGACTTAGAGGAATATTTTGATTTTTGCAAAGAAACTTATGCTAAGTGGAATTGTAACCAGGTTATTTTTATAGGTGATGTAATCGACAATCACTACAGCTCTTATCATGAAACATCAAGCGATGGATTAGGTGGAGCAGACGAGCTAGAATTAGCTATAGACAGACTGCAAAGATACTATCAAGCATTTTCAAAAGCCGATGTAATAATTGGAAATCATGATCGTATGATTATGAGAAAAGCACAAACTTCTGCAATTCCTACAAAATGGATCAGATCTTATAAAGAGGTTCTAGATGTTCCAAAATGGAATTTTACAGAACGAGTTATATATGATGATGTGCAGTATATACATGGCGAAGCAGGAACAGCTAGAATAAAAAGCAGAGCAGATATGATTTCAACAGTACAGGGCCATTTGCATACACAAGCATATACTGAATATACTGTAGGTAGAAAATTTAAAATATTTGGATCTCAGATAGGATGTGGAATAGATTTTAATTCTTATGCTATGGCCTATGCAAAAGCTGGTAAAAAACCTGCTATTGGATGTGGTGTTATTTTAGGTGGCCACACTCCAATTAATGTTATGATGGATTTATAGTATCTAAGCAGTCAATGCTTTTTTTTGTTTTTTTATTTTTAACAATAGGAATAAAAAAAAGGCATCGTCCACTAAAGAAGATTCTGCCCTTTTTAAATGATTAATAAATTCGAAGCTATCAATCACTGCAAATATAGTTAAAATTGTTTAGCAATCAATGTTTTTTTTTCTTTATAACAATAAAATTATCCTTTTCTTTTATTGCCTTTTTTTAATAAATTTTATTTTTTTTGTTTTTTTTGCAAATATTAAAAAAAATGATGTATATTTGCTATGTAGTTAATCACAAAGCTATTTAATTTCACAATTTAAAATTAAGTAACTAAAGGAAAACGAGTCAAAGGTTAGAGTTACCGAGTTAATCACTACAAACTAACAATAGTAAAAATTGTAACAAGGTGTAAAATGAAAGCACCTACTCACAGACAAATCAAAATTTCTAAAATTAAAATGAAAAAAAATGAGTTATAAATTATTAGATAAAAAAGAAAAAAAAAATGTTATTAATATGATGATGCAAATATCAAAATATACTAACAATAACTTTTATGTAAATGAAACAGAAGTTCCAAATAGAATAATTATAGCATTTAGAAAACCTACAGAAAAACAAGCTACAATTATTTTAGAGAAATTAGCAAAAGATATAAAAGAAGATAATTATTCTGTATTTTAAAATTAAAGATGAAAGAGTATTTATTTAGCAAAATTATGAAGCAGCTAGAATCTAAAACTACATTTAGACTAAAAAAAACACATTCAAGCAGCACTAAAGAAAGTATTAAATATAAAATAGAGCCACAAGTTATTTCAACAGGTGACTATATGGTAGAAGTTTTAGGATCTATAACAGAAGATCATTCTGTTACTGGTAATTGGAATCAAAGAGTTGCAATATTTTTTACTATTAATAAAAAAAATAATATAGAATCTAATGCCTTAAAAAGTAGTTTAATTTTAACTAGTGAACAAAACAACAAAATTTATAATCAATTAGATAAAAAAATTATAATATGAAAACAAACAACTTAGAGCAGAACATAAAAAGTTTTTTAAATAAAACTGTTAGCTCAATAGAAATAGATGGTATTACCTACAGCTCATCTAAAGTTTTTCCTAATAAAGAATTTTATACTATTAGAGAGGTTTGTAAAAAAATTAATGTTTCAGAGCATTTAATAAAAAAAGCAATACTTTTGAAACAGATAAAAACAAAAAACATAGGAGGTAAAGAATTCATATCTCATGAAAATTTTAAAAAATTTATAGAATCATAACAATAAAACATGCAAAACACACAAACAAAACAAGAAAGACTAAATGATATGTATAAATTATACAATTTAGTAGAAGAAGATTATTTTACATCCACTCAAGGATGGACAATTTTTAGAAGATCTGGAGTAGAAAAAATAGAAGCTGCTGTAAAAATAGCAATCAAATATACTCCAGTAATTGTAGAAAGAGATTTTGTAGTAATTAAAGCTTCAGCTACTATGAAAAATCAAAATATAGAAACCTTTGGCGAGGCTGACATTAAAAGTAATTGTAAAAACAAGTACCCTATTGCGATGGCCGAAAAGAGAGCTATGTCTAGAGCAGTTTTAAAATTAACTGGCTTTTATGCTCAAGGGCATTTTGGAGAAGATGAAAGCGATTGGCAAGAAAAACAATAAACAATTATGGAAGCATGGGCAGAGTATTTAACACATTTAGTAAACAATATTAGAAACGATATGGAAAAAAACAAATTAGAAATAGAGACAGTTAGTAAAGGTATGATGCAGATAGGATCACATGAAATAACAACTCCAGAGCAAGTAGTTCTTCAAAAAACAACAAAGGTAGAGGAGGTCTGTAAAGATCTAGTAACTCAAGTAAGACTTGGAAATGTAAATGCAGCTTTTGTAGCTCTGCAATTAAAACACATGACTAGAGTAGTTACTGGAACTACAAAAAACATAGAAGAAGAAGCTATAAATGAGCTTAATAAAGAAGGCAGAGATGGCCTAGAGTATGGGGATTACTCTTTAAAATTTAGAGAGGGATCTAGGACTGTAGATTATTCTGATATTCCAGAAATAGAAAAGCTGGAAAAACAATTAAAAGAAACTAAGGATAAATACAAACAAGCTCTCCTGGGTGTAGAGAGAGATGCTACAGTAATTGAATCTAATAAAAGATGGATAGGAAATGGTGGTGAAGTTTTGCCACTTGCTTCCTGGAAATATAATAAATCAAGTTTAGTATTAAGTAAAATTAAATAACAGAGAATAAAGAGGCCTACTGGCTAAGTGGAATTAACAAAAGGCCTCTAGTTCGTATAAAAAAATAAATATATGGAAAATTATACTGATAAAATTCTACAGACTTTAGTAGATAAAATCCAAACGACTTACGGAATAGACATTTTAAAAAAAGGTAGAATACTTAAAAAGGTGCATCTCTTTAAAATATTCTGCAACTATGTAAGATTTAAACTTAAAATGGATGGCAAAAAACTTACATGTCAACAAATAGGAAGCTTCACAAAAAGAAATCATAGCACCATAGTACATGCTTGCAAATCTTATCAAAATTTAATATTTGCAGACAGAGAGTTTAGAGAACTAGCTAGCACCCTAGAGTCTTCTTTTTACGAGGTAACTGGAAACCCAAAAAAGAATAGTTTACTGCATAAAGTAGATAAGTTCAACGAAAAAAAAGCTGAGTATTGGACTCGAAAAATACAAAAAGAAGAAACAAAAGAATCTTATTTCCCTATTATGAATCACACTTTTAGTGATGTTAATATAGAATCTGTAGATTATGACTAAAGATCCAGCATTTTTATTTTATTCTTCAGACTTTTTAACTGGAACTATGTTTATGACCGATCAGCAAATTGGTCAGTATATAAAACTTCTTTGCATCCAGCATCAAAAAGGTACGATTAGTGAGACCGAATTTTTAAACGTCTGCAAAAATTATGATGAAATTCTTCTAGAGAAATTTATTAAAGATAATGAGGGAAAGTATTATAATAAAAGGCTTTGCGATGAAATGGCCAAACGTAAAAACTACTCTGATTCTAGAAGAAAAAATAGATTAGGTAAATCTAAAAAACATATGATAAACATATCTAAAACATATGACAAACATAAGGAAAATGAAAATGAAAATAAAGATATAAATATAAATGGAAATGGAAATGCAATTGAAATATATCCAACTCATGAAGATTTCTGGAATGAGTACGATTATAAAAAAGGAAAACCAAAATCATTAAAGGCCTGGAATAATTTGAACTACAAGACTAAAGAGCAGATTATGCAATATATCCCAAGCTATAAAGATGCGACTCCAGATAAACAATTTAGAAAATTTCCTGCAACCTTTTTAAACAACGAAGGCTGGAAGGATGAAATAACAATTAAACATGTCAGAAATAATAAAAGTACAAGACAAGAAACAAAAAGTGCAATTAGCGAAACTCTTAGGAGATAGTCAAAAACTTGTTAGAAATATAAATTCTGTTAAAGCTGCAAGAACTGCTATAAGTCCTAGAATATCAGAATTAATAAAAATACAAGGAGAAGAAATTATAGCTCATTTCATTGGGGATCTAATAGATTCTTTAGAAGATAATATAAACACGAAGGATAGGATGACTGTAAATCAAAAAGCAAGTACAGCAATTCGAATAATTGACAAGTATAAATACTTTAAAGTTTCTGATCTAGTGTATGTTTTTAATAAGATCATGGATGGAGAGATAAAAATTTATGGATCTCTGACTCGCCAGGTTATTATGGGAGCATTATTTGAACATGAAAATTTAAGATCACAAAGATAAGGCTAAGTAGATGTGCCTTAAATCATCTAAGAACAAAACATTAATTATGATAGAAACAATTAAAAACAGAAATAATACATATAAGCTAATAGTAGATAGCCTTCCTGGTAAGAGAAAGGAAATCTATAATTTAATTTTGCAAGAATATCCTTGCTCTCCACAAGAAATAAAAGAAAAATATTCACACCTTAAAAGCATAAGCAGAAATGTAGCAATGCGATTTACAGAATTAAGAGAATCTGGATATATAGTAGAGCATGGAATTTATATAAACGATACAGGCCATGCTTGTTCTTCATATAGACCTACATCTGAAGACGAAAGGATAGATATTATTAATAAAAAATATCAAGCCCTTGTAGATAAAAAGTCTGCTTTAGAGAGAGACTGGGTATTTGGTAGCCTTCAGCTTTCTGGAATCACTAAAGACATGATCCAAAAAGAAATAAATAAAATAGACTTACAAATTAAAAACTTAAAACAATGATAATTAAAACACAAGCTGAAATAAGTGATATTCAAGATGTTATTACAAGAGGTAATAATTTTCAAATCACTCCAATACTTTTAAAAATAGACAATGAACTACATCAAGTAGAAGCAGTAGGATTAGATCATGCAATCTGTAATGGATTTAATGTAGGAGACATAGTACAATGTGAAATAGTCTGGAAATCTGTACAATCAAAAACAGATTCTAATAAATACTGGAATAATATTAATCTAGTTAAGGTAAACAGTATTAATAATCAGATGAGTATTACACCAGAACAGGCATCTATAGAAGCACAATCATACAAGCAAGATCTTAGTAAAGATGACTTGCCTTTTTAATAACTAAAAACAAAACACATGGAACTATTCAAAACAAAAACACATACACCTCTTTTTAAATTACATGAAACTAAAGACTATACAGAATTTTCTTATTATACTTATAATCGTAAAATTGATAATAAAAAAGTAGCTCGATTAAAAAAATCTATATTAGAAACAGGTCAAGTTATATCTCCAATAATTGTAGATTATAAAGGTAGAATAATAGATGGTCAGCATAGATTTCAAGCTTTGAAAGAGTTAGGTTATCCAGTATTTTATTTAGTAAGACAGCTTAACGGAAAACTAACAAAATATCTAATTGAATCTAATAATGTTTTAGATAAATGGAAACAATATGACTTTGCAAAATTATATGCAGAAGCAGGAATTAAAAACTATGAAGATATAATAAATGTTTATAATTATTGGGAAAAAAAGTTAAACAGGGATTTCCCTTTTGGTAGAATAGTTTATGCATATACTGGTGGAGAAAACCCAAAATTTAAAAATGGTACTGCTGTCTTTTTAAAAAATAATGGCGATAAAATTTTAAATATTTTATTTGAATTAGATAAACTGTACGAAGACAAATTAGCATTTCATTTTAACAATTTTAGATCTCTAAAAAAATTATTAGCTGTAAATAAAAAATTTGACTCCAAACATTTTATAGAACAATGCAAAAAGAAAAAATTTAATACATATTCTACAGTTGAAGATACATTAGATTCTATGGTTTCAGTATATAATTATCACATCATAAATCCAAGTAAAAAAATTCGCACAGCCTGATCCACTTTACGGATTACATTTTTTCATTTTTTTAGTTTAGGTTTGGAAAGGCCCTTCTATCTCACCAGAAGGGTTTTTCTGTTCATAGTAGTCAATAACTTATACTTGACAATATGGAATATTTATTCTTAGATTTACATTTCCACTTAGCCCATTTACATTATGGGCGAAACAATAGACAGATATAAAGACAAAACTGTAAGTCAGTTAAAACTTATAGCAGTACGTCATTTCCATAAATACATAAGATCAAGAGATCAAGGCAAGCCATGTATTTCATGTGGATCTCACACTACACTACAAGCAGGACATTTTTATTCAGCAGGCCATCATCCAGAATTAAAATTTGATGAAGACAATGTGCATGGCCAATGCACTCGCTGCAATCTGTATCTGTCTGCTAATTTAATTCCTTATGCTGATAACCTTAGAGATAAGATAGGCATAAAAAGATATGAAAGACTAAAGCTTATTGTTTCGCTTAGTAAAAGAACTCCTTTTAAATGGAATCGGTTTTTCCTTATTGAAATCATAGAAAAATATAAAGCATTAAATAAATGAAAAAAAATATAACTCTGTTAGATTTATTTAGTGGAATAGGTGGTTTTCATCTAGGATTACAAAGAGCTGGATTTAAAGTTAAATCTTTTAATTCAGAAATAGATAAATATGCAAATCAAGTTTATAAACACAATTTTAAAAATTCAACTTATGTCGGATCAGTTACAGATGTTCGAGGATCAGAACTACCTAGAATCAATGCCATCACTTTTGGAAGTCCTTGTCAAGATTTCTCGATTGCTGGAAAACGTAAAGGAATGGAAGGAGATAGATCAAGCCTTATCAATGAAGCAATTAGGCTTATCAAAGAGTGCAGACCAGATTTTTTTATCTGGGAAAATGTTAAAGGAACGTTCTCCAGCAATAATCGCCAAGACTTTGCAGCAATCTTGCAAACGTTTGCCAACATTGGGGGTTATAGAATTGAATGGCAACTGCTTAATACAAAGTGGTTTTTACCCCAAAATAGAGAGAGAATCTACCTTGTCGGATATGCTCCAGGAAAAAGTAGAGGACAAGTATTTCCTATCGGAGAGATTAACAAAGTATTTAATGGAACGAGCATCGACAGTAAAAAACAAGACAAAAGTATCTCGTCTAGACATACACGAACAATAAGAGCTGGTTATATGAAAACTGGATCTGGCGACACTCTTATAGCAGCTCAAAGAGGTAGAGATCAAGGACAACAGCTTGAAATACAAAAAGAAGACAATACAAATACAATAACCTCTGTTCAAAAAGATAATTATGTAATAGGAGACTATAGAAATGATGATGGCTATAGAAAAAGAAAAGACGGAAACTCTCCTTGCTTATCTGCTAGAAGACATTCGCAAACAGATGTAAGCACTATGCCACCACTAGTTAACAAAATTAGAAGACTAACTCCAATAGAATGTGAAAGACTCCAGGGCTTTCCAGATAACTGGACTCAACTAGGTATCAATGGCCCTATATCTGATACTCAACGATACAAAATGTGTGGCAATGCAGTTACAGTAGATGTTGTAGCAGCAGTAGGTAAAAAAATTCTAAAACTATGACAAGAAGACAAGCATTTTTATTCATGGCTAGTAAATACAATCAAGTAAAAAGAAATGTCCTTGATATTGAAAACAAATATTTTACAGTCAAAGGCACTTATCACCAGGATATAACTCAAGATCTGTACATAAAAATATATGAAGAATTACAAAAAGTAGAAGAATCTCCAGACAAAGTTTTAAAATTTCTAGATCGGTATTACAATGGTCGTACGTTTAATATATATACAATAGTTAGAAATCAATATGTAGATCTACTTCGTAAAGAAAAAAAGTATGTTCATTTTGATTACTACCAATTAACAAAAAACGAAAAAAAGAAATTGATACAAGCTGCAAAAGAAATAGAATTAGAAAACACTCCTACTATCCAGCAGAAGATAGATCAGTATGTAGAGACCTTTTACTGGTTTGATAAACGATTGTACAATTTATATAGATATGAATTTAAACAGCATAGAACTAAAATGTCTGAGGCTACAAAAATTAGTCAAGCTACAATTTATAGAACAGTTAGAAGATGCAAGGTTAAAATAAATCAAAAATTTAAAACCCAATACTATGAAAAGTAAAGGTCTTGGAGATACAGTTGCAAAGATCACAAAAGCTACAGGTATTAAAAAAGTCGTAGATACAATAGCTGATGCTACTAATTCAGATTGTGGATGTGATAAAAGACAATCGCTGCTTAATAAATGGTTCCCATATAAAGGATCTCTTACAGAAGAAGAACATGCTTTTCTAAAAAGCTTTTTTGACAAATACAATGGCACTACAATTAAATCATATATCGAAAGAGATAGACTCCTGGAGATTAGTAATAGAGTATTCAATAAAAAAGAAAAGCCTACAAGCTGTAGTAGATGTCTTGGAGATATGTTAAACAAATTAAAAAAAGAATTTTTGAAGTATGAAGAAGCTTGAGAAAATATCGAATCTAACAAAACATAAAGATAATCCTAGAGTAATTAAAGGTAAACGATATGAAAAGCTCTTAGAATCAATTAAAACCTTTCCAGAGATGTTAGAAGCAAGGCCTTTAGTAGTCAATAAAGATATGCAGGTAATTGGTGGCAATCAAAGACTAACTGCTCTAAGACAGTTACAAATAAAAGAAACCTATATAGAAATAGTAAACTGGTCTGAAAAAAAACAAAAGGAGTTTATGATAAAAGATAACGTAAGCTCTGGAGACTGGGATATGAATATGATTGCGAATGAATGGGATCTTGAAGAATTAGAAAGATTTGATTTTAAACTTCCCAATCATGTCTTTGATAATAATCTAGACTTTGATCCATATAGATCAGAGCCAAAATGTGA
>VMHT01206676.1_pt1 | contig 20523 bp, 30 predicted proteins | sample 4693611 | NCBI WGS metagenome assembly VMHT01 (sample SAMN12280063, study PRJNA550983) | marine metagenome | isolation source: seawater sampled from same location over 5 years 0.02-0.2 micron viral filtrate | place: USA: collected off the coast of southern California halfway between the port... ...
GACTTTAGTACTAACAAGTCTACTATTTATTGGTCAGACCTGTTAGACGGAGTTGCTTGGTCAGGTGGATCTAGTGGCAACATTGATGTATCTAAGGTGTGGCCTGACGGGTACGACGAGATTGTAGCTTTAGCGGCACACAACGGGCTGTTAATTATCTTTGGTAAGCACAGCATTATTGTATATGACGGTGCTACTTCTCCTGCTTCTATGACTTTGTCAGATACCGTAGCAGGCATTGGTTGCGTCAACAGAGACACTGTGCAGTACACTGGTACAGATGTGTTGTTCTTGTCGCATACGGGTCTTAAGAGCTTTGGCAGAACAATACAAGAAAAGTCAATGCCTATTAGCAGCTTGTCTGGCAACATTACTAAGGACATCATTGCTGCATTGCAGAATGAAACAGAGTTTTTTAGAACTGTATACAGCCCTGAGGAAGGTTTCTACCTGCTAACCTTTACTGGTCAGGATGTTACTTATTGTTTTGACGTGCGTAGTACTTTAGAGAATGGATCATACCGTGTAACTCGTTGGCCTTCTACTAAGTTTACATCATTTACACGGCTAGAAAACGGTACGTTGCACATTGGTACCAGCAACGGTATCAGCACGTACACAGGTTACAGCGACAACGGCAGTGGCTACAGATTCAAATACTACAGCCCAAGCTTGACATTTGGTGATAGTTCTAGAGTTAAGATTTTAAAGAAGTTAAAACCTACTCTTGTTGGTGCAAATAACGCCACAGTGTTTCTTAAGTGGGCTTACGACTTTGAAACAACATACGCTACTGCAGAGTTTACAGTAGGTAATCAGATTACTGGGTTTTATGGTGAGAGTGAGTACACCACCGTAGAGTTTACAGCAGGTCAGTTGACCAACGCAAGAGTACTTAATACAACAGGATATGGGACAAGTGTACAGGTAGGTTTAGAGTCAGAGATTGACGGCTTTGCTTTGTCACTACAAGAGATTAACGTAATGGCTTTGATAGGAAAGCTACTTTAACGGGAGATAACTATGGCTGGCCCTATAGTAACAGGTAATACAACATCTACCACAGAGGAAAGCTCAGGAGGCTTCTTAGACTTGCTAGGAAATCTTGGTTCGTTCCTAATGCAACCAGACGTTCTCCTTCCGGGTGTTGTCGGTGGACTATTAACAGGTGAAGCATACGGGCGTCTTAGTGACATAGGACGAGAGGCAAGAACAGGTGCTGAAGCCCTTGCTGCACAACAAATGGAGCAGACACAGTTTAGACCATTCACTGTGACTACTGCTACTGGTGCTGGCATGGGTACTCAGGTAACGCCTGAAGGTGGTTTTGAAACTACTATGGGGTTGTCTCCACAAGAAGTTGCTTTGCAGAATCAACTACTAGGAGGCGCTGGTGGTTTCTTTGGTCAAGCCGTACAGCCTAGAGAAGCACGTGAGCAGGCTATCTTTGAGCGTATGCGTAGAGCACAACGTCCTGAAGAAGAGCGACAACGTCTTGCGCTTGAAGAGCGTTTAGCAGGGCAAGGTAGACTTGGTGTTAGTTCTGCTGCTTACGGTGGTGCTACTCCTGAGCAACTAGCAATGGCTACGGCACAAGAAGAGGCTCGTAACAGAGCTATGCTAGGGGCTATGCAGCAGGCTCAAGCAGAGCAAATGCAACAAGCAGCATTAGGACAACAGTTCCTTGGCGCTGGTTACTTACCACAACAACAGCTTATGGCGGCTACTCAGCCTTCACAGCAGTTAGCAGCGTTGCAGAATCAACTTCAAATACAAGGTGCTGGGTTGTTTGGTGAAGCAACTATGTCGGGTCTTGAAGCTCAGTTGGTTGCAGAACAGGCACGAGCTAACTTACTAGGACAAACAGGTACTGGTCTTTTACAAGGTGCGCTAACTCCTAGTACAACGTCAACTGAAGCAGCTATAATTAAGAAAATTCTTGGAGGCTAAACATGGCTAAGTTTTCACAAGCGTTCCTGCAAGGACTCTTACAGCCTACTTATCAAGAAGGTTTGTTTACTTCTGCACAACAAGCAGCACAGCTTCCGGATAAGTTAAAGCAGCAACAACAAATGCAAGCTTACAGGCAAATGGATCCTTTGCAACGTCTAGATTACGGGATTGCTGTTGCAAAAACACCTGCAGAAATACAAGAGGCTCAAGCCGCTAAAGATGCTTTCATGAAAGAAAAGGCACAGAGATCTATTAACATGTTAGAAGCCGCTAGAGCTTCTTCAGATGATCCGACTCTTCAAAGAAACTATGAAAAATCAATGGCTACTATAGCAGGTCAGTACAATATAGACCCCAAAGGTATTGTTGGTCGTACAGATGCAGAAGAACTTAGACAACTTCAAACAAATGCAGTACAAGACGCTGCTAATGAAAGGCAGTTAAGAGATCAAAGCAGGGCTATAGCGACTGCTTACAGGGGAATGTTGTCTAGAAAAGACCAAGTAGGTGAAGGTGTCATTGAACAGTTTAAGAAAAATGTACAAGATACAAGCGATGAACTTTATGCAGTTATAGAAGCTATAGATCAAACAACTATAGAATCTGCTAACAGAGAAATGAGGCATCAAGAACTTTTAGAAAGTAGAGCTGAAAAAAAATCTTATCTTTCGACAACAAACCCTGTTGCTCAGTTAGAAACTCAAATAGATAATTCTAATTTAGCGCCTGCTATTAAGCAAGTATTGAAGGATAGAATAGCAAGTCTTAAAGAACAGTATCCTGATTTTACCAAAAAAGAAACATGGACACCTGCTGGTAGAAAGCAGCACGATGCAGAATACAAAGCAATTAATACAGCTTTCTATGCTGAAGTCACAGATGCTGAAGCATTAAAAGCGCGAGAAAAAATAAGAATGGCTAAACTTAGAGATAGTTTAGCAAAGATAGCTACTAAAACTCCTCCTCAAAATGTATGGGAGCAATACGTTCCTGCAGCAGAAGAAGAGTTGGGAAGTGGATTTTTAGGGTTTGGTGGTCCTAGTGAAGAACAACTTAATATAAGAGCAATAGAGTTAGCACGGTTGGCTATGCAACGAGATGCATTAAATGCAGTCAACGCCGCTCGTGTTGCTAATGGTTTAGAGGCTTTGTCTTTAGAGGAAGTATTAGGTACTGATCTTAGTGTTGTTACGCCTACTGAGGTTCCAGAGCCTGTTGAAGAAAGAGAAACGACAGACTTAACTATAGCCGACAGCATAGTAGGAGTTTAGTATGGTCGATAGAGTTCAAGCGTACGCAAGCTGGCTCATCGAAAACGAAGACAAAAAAGGAACTGCAGAGTTTGAAGAGGTGGCTAATGCTTATCGCTACCTTAGAGCAGAGCCAGAGCGTATTCGTTTAGAGAAAGAGTTAGAACAAGCAGAGCAAGAAAGAGCAACGGCTGACTACAGGTTAGAAGCCGCTGAAGACACTATGCTTGAAAACTTAGCAGAAGGTATACAACAAACCTCTGCCGCTGGTGTAGGTGCTGCTGCTGACTTAGCTACACTTATTGCTTCTCCTATTACTTATGCTTATGAAAAAGCTACAGGCCAAGACGTACCTACTGGGCGTGAAGCACTGGCTATGATAGATCCCCGTCTAGATCCTAATCAACGCTTTGTAGAAGAAGATGTAGGTGCTTTTGCTACTCGTCTTGCAGGAGAGATGTCTGTCTTAGGTGGTGGTTTTGCTCAGGTAGCTAGAGACCCTGCAAAAATATCTTCTGCTATTAAAGACATTGCTGGTTTAGGTATGACCAAAACTCCTGTAACTGCAACAGCTTTAAAAGAAGGACCAGAGTTTGCAGAAAGACTAACCAGAGATTTAGCAGACCCTGATCGCAATTTTAATCTAGAAACTATTGAAGGTGTCAAGCAATTTGCTGATGATGCTGCTATTCGTTTTGACGTAGAACAAGCACGTCCTCAGTTTGATAACTTTGAGCAATGGCAAAAAATAGAGCTACCTCGTTTTGAAGCACAACAAGTTAAATTAGGAGAGCAGTGGGACAAGGCAGCAAACCGTGTTAAAAAGGCAGAAGAAAGACAACAAAAAGCAATAGCGTCAGGAGACGAGACTAAGGTAGTCAAGGCAACTGCTGCTTTAAATAAGGCAGAGCAAGAACTAGAAGCGTTAACAGCGCAAGCAGTAAAGGCTCCTGCACCTCCGTCTATTGCAAAAGGATCAGCAGAGCGTCGTGCTTTTATTAAACAGGAACTAGAACAAGCTGGTGTTGTAGACGACATGGTTAAGCAAGTTGTTTTACCTCAACGCTATCGAAAGCCTAAGCCGTTTGAAGAGCTAATAGAATACGACAAGATGGCAATGCGCGGGATGTACGATACTAATCCTAGTGCTTCCGTTAGTTTTTTTGGTAAAGCTATTCGTCCTGCTCAGGCTATCGTAACTAAGTTTGCTGGTCCACGTGTGGGCGCTATCTTTGCATCGTCCTTTGAGACAGCAGGACGTAATCAAGAACTTCTTTACAACAAGTACTTTGACGATAAAGTTAAAGACAGTCTTGCTGAGTTAATTGATTGGGGCAATAATCCAATGAATAAAGCTATGTTTCTTGATTTACACCACCAGCCTGAGAATTTAAAAACACTTCTTAGTAATGCATCAGACGAACTCAGCAGACCAGCTTATAATTTGTTTAAGCAATTAGTGGCAGATTCTAAAGCTCATCAATCTAGTGTAAGAGGTCTGTACAAAGAAGACGTACTTAAAGATGAAGTTTACTGGGCATCAGGTATTAAACGTTCTGCATTAGACGACGAAGAAACTTTAGGTACTGCTATTGAAACAGGGACAATTATAAATCCTGGCTCTAAAGAACGTAGCAGAAAAATAGCCCAAGAGATGGAGCTAGATGAGCTTGACGAGTATTCAAGTCCTATACTTGAACAAATTAATCGTATGTCGCACGAGCAGATGCTTATTGAACTATCTAAAAACTTTAGAATGCGTCCTAGTATACCGTTAAACGGTAACAGTAATGATTTTTTTAGAGAGATGCAACGTACTATCCAAGCTCAGACACAGTCGCCGAAAGTAGCAAAGAGTATAGCAGAGATCGCTAACACAACATACTTAGGTGCAAAAACATCTACAGGTAGTTTTGTTACTGCGTGGATGAAACAAGCTTATGGCGGTACGTTAGGTCAGTTTGATTCTGCTTTTCTTAACCTGCACGATTCTACTATATCGATGGTAAAGAGCGGTGTCAAACCTACGTTAAGAGCTATCCTTAATAGAGAAGGAATGAGGATTGAAGACTTCGGCATAGGTGGTACTAATAAAAACATAGGGGAGTTTCAATCAGGTTTTGACGAAGGTTTAGAAAAAGCTTTTTATGAAAAGGCTGCAGATAAGTATCAAGACATTGGCTTTAAGTGGTCTGCTTTTAGACTATCGGATAGGAAAGGCAAAGGTATTACTCTTCGTTCTGCATTGAATGCTATGAGAGACTCTGCGACTAATGCACAAAAATTTAAAGACGATTTTTCTGTTTATTTTTCTGCGAGAGAACGTGCCTTAATAAGACCTCATTTAGTAAAAGGCACTAATGTAAACGACATGCCTGAACAAGTTAAGCAGATAGTGCTAAGAGGTATGTTTACACGACTAGGTGAACAACAACTTATCTCTGCTGCAGGTCGTCCTTTGTATTACTTAAACAAACCTTACGCAAATCTTGTCCGCCCTTTGTATGCACTGTCGGGGTTTGCGATTATGCAGGGTGAGTTACTGAAGCAAGGAATTATCGACAACATAGCCAAAGGAAACTACAAAGCTGCTGGTGCTTTTTCAGCACGTTACATGGCGTACGCTGGTTTAGGTTATGGGATCATTGATGAGTTAAGAGGAATACCACAATGGATTCTAGGTAATGAGGACAAAGAACCTACTATCGAAGACATTGTAATAAAGGCAGCTAGTCAGCCTGTACAAGTAGCTACCTATGGACGATTAGGTGACGAGTATTCCACTAAAAAGTTTTTAGATTCTCCTGTTGATCATACCATTGAATCTTTAGCACCTCCTAGTGGGCTTGTTGGTAATTTGTCCAAAGATGTGGCAGACGTTGTAACAGGAAAAGATACAAAGTATGAGACGTTGAAAAGTTTTCCGGGCGGTGAAGAGCTACGTGCTGTATTGATGGAGGATAAGTAATGGACTTTGAAGCAGCGCGTATTAAACGTACACAGTTTCCTCAAGAAGAAGTAGTAGTAACAGCTTCTCGTGCTAAAGGACAAGCAAAACAAGCTTTGTCAGATGAGTTTGTTATTGACATGGTTAATCGTTTACCAACAGAAGGACAACCCGGAACTCCTTTAGGTTTTATGATGGGTCTTGGTCTTAGTAATCAAGACACTGACTTTCGTATGTTTAAAAAACCTGCTCGTTTTGGTGTCAGTACTGTTTATGGTGCCTATCTTCCAGAGGCAGAAGAATTTGCTTACGATAAGGAGCTTCTAGGCGGAATGCTTACTAGAAATAAAAGCAGCACGGTAACACCGTATAGGGGAGAGAAAGATATACTTTACTATACTCCTCAACATGTCATTGAGCAGAGAGGCGTGGCAGATAGAATAGGAGAAAGCGATACGTTTGCTCACGAGCTTTTTCACAAAGGATCTGTCATTGCATTGCCTGTTATAGAAGACATGCTCCAAGAAAAAGGCGGTCCTTTTAAATTAATGTCTTTAAACAAAGATAAGCTAAGGGAATTTAAGCAGTCGTTTGAAGACGACAGAAGCCATAGTAAATATTTAGATGCTATGGACAAATATTATTTTGTTGGTGGCGATGTTTCTAAGCTGTCCAAAGAAGAACAACAGACAATAAACGATGTTAAAATTATCAGCACGACTGTAGAAAACTATCTAAGGTCTGATAAGAAAGATAAGTACGACATTAGACTACCTACTAAAGCAGCTAAACCTAAAAAGAAAGGGTTGTTTGAGAAATAAAAAAAGGGGCCGAAGCCCCAGTAAGTTACAACTCACAGTTATTACCCGTGCAGGCTAACTGCTGAGACCCTTCCGTCATGTCAGAGTTCTCAGAGATGTTCCAATCAATCGTCTCTGGGAATTCCTCCTTCAGCTTCTCATAGGTCTCTAAGTCTATGGGTTCGTAAGGGGCTTGTTGGTACGTATGTTCGGAATAAGGGAGGAACGATACTCCACTTATCTTGTCGAACTTGTTGTACAACCATTGGCCTACCTCAAGAAACTCATCATCACGGTAGTAACACGTCATTGATGGTTTGTGTTCACACCAATAGTCTTGGTATATCTCCCATAGTTCTAACTGCTCCATAGCACCCATCTCAGAGGCCACCACAGCCCCCTCAGGAGACTTTATAGGGAAGGAGAATACCTTGGTACTGGGTGACATTACATCGTCCTCTACGGGGATTCCTGCTGCCTCAAGGACTGTACACAGTGGGTCTCTTGCATCTGCTCGTACTCTTCTGATGTACTGGTGTGCGTATCGTGGATGGATACCGCTAGCAGAATCCACCAGTTGACTAACAGTACCAGAAGGCTTAACGGCGGTGATAGCGCAACTAGTATTAATAGACAGTCGGTCAGCCCATGATTTATTCGTTCCGATAGCCTCTTCACGTAACTCAGTAAGCCATGTTTTGAGTACACCTTTATCCTTCCTTCCCGACAACGTCGGATGATCCATGATCCCTGTAAGTGATACTCCTAGTAATGCTTCTTCCTCTGTGTTGTTCTTCCATACCTTACGCAGGTAACGGAAGTCTGTCAAGGTAGCCTGTAGAGTTCCAAGGATAGTCGCAACACGAACTTTTCGTTTGAGGTCTGAGAGCGTATCTGTTGCCCTGACAACAACTTCCGATAGATTGCAGAATTGGTAAGGTCGTAGGATGATCTCGCTACATGGATTAGTTCCAAAATCATAGGTAGCATCTCGTCGGTCGTTCTTTGCAGCTTGCTTTTGACTTGCGACTCTAGAGAACATACCTCGTTCTCCGGAGCGGGACTCGTATAAACTTTTCCACTCATTTAGGAATGCCTCAAAGTCTGGCTTTTCTGTGTAACACGCGCTGTTGTTGGCTAGGCCACGCTGAGGATTGTCTTGCCACCACTGGCCTGACTTGCATCGTCGGAGTCTATCGTCAGTGAGGTTAGACAGACTGATGAGAGCACTTCTGCGAACTCCCCCGACAACGACGATCTGTGCAATCTTACAGCAGAGATCGTGACATTCGATTGAGGAGAGTCTACGTCCATGAGCTTCCCGAAAGACGTCAACGGTGAAGTTAAACAAATCGACAAGAGGTTCTGGACCAGATGCTCTACCGCCGAAGGTCTTAAGGGCTGCGCCTGCAGGTCGTACTCCAGATATGTCCCACTTTGGAAGCTGACCCGAATAGAGCAAGCTAATAAGTTCTCTATAGGCTTTAGCCCAGCCAATTTTAGAATCGGCGACGTGTATAACGGTATCGGTGTCATGAAATTCCTCCGCTACTTCAGGTAGTTTGGATACGTACTGACGCTCAACGCTGAAGCCTACGCCTGTACCGCACATCAGGACGTACATCATTTCGTCAAACGCCTTAGGATGATCAATAGGTAGGTAGCTACAGTTAAAGCCAGCTACATTGTCACGGTCTAGTGCCTCACCAGCAGTCATCAGCGCTCTCATGCTGGGCATGACATCCAAGTTATGAATGTCTGCAAACATACCATTAGCTTCTTCTAATGTTAGTCTGCCTTTTTCAACCCAGAAGTTTAGGTACCTGTCAATTGTTTCTTCCCACGTCTCACGTCGCTGCTCATCTGGCAGGTAACGTGCATAGCGGGACTTGTGTATGTACTGTTGATATGCATCCATTAAATTAGTTCCTTAATTAATCTGTCAATGTACCAGCGACACTTACGTAAATCTTCTACTGGTTTACCTTTGTAATCATAGCGCCATAGGTACTTCAATGCGTTGCCCTTCAAGTAACCATTGAACTCGTTGGCTGGCATAGATGCTTTGATTGCTTCGATAGCCTCGATAGCGCCTTTGTTGTAATGGTCTGGTTGTTCTACGGGGTCTGCCTTTGGCTTCTTCAATATAGAAATACCGTCCCACTCTGCTGGAGTTGCGTCGTCAATACTCATTCCATCTCCTTAAACTTGTAGACTTTTTCTAGCACACGATCTGCAAACCGCTCTACCAGATCCTCTGCCGTGATCTCTAGTGCTTCCATGATTGTTACCTCATCGTAGTGTTCGGCAACGTGTTCCAACAACTCGTCGAACGTCATCCATACTTTCTCCTGAGGTAGTTCATACTAATTGGTAACTCATCGAACGATCCGTTGTTTACTTCGTTTAACATCCAGATGCCTGACCAGCTACCGTTAGTCTGAGGGTTTAGATAATCTTCAGAATGAGTATAAAAAATGCCAGCGAACAAACCAGTAATACTACTTCCATCTGCTTTTCTTGCATAAGCTATATCCCTATCCTGAACATGTCCCATTATACATGACATAAACTTTTTTTGCAGCATGAGCTTCGCAGTACTAACGGGACGACCCATTACACCGCTGGTAAAGTAATGACAGTAAGCTATGCCGTCAATGATGATGGGTTCTAAGAACGGTACTACCTCCCAGCTATCTAGATAGAAGTCGTTGTATGACATCAGTCCCTCAAGCTTGGAGTCCGATTCGATAGCCCGTTCTATTCTGTACTCGTGGTTGCCTAGAAGAAACACCATGCGAGGCTTCCACAGTCTGCGCTTACCTTTACGTAGGCGTTTACGTTCTGCCTCGATGGGTTCTAGGAACCTAGCCATTGCCTCGTTACCAGCTTCAATGTCATTGACATAGCGTCTACCCTCGAACGACTTTTTTCCAACGTCATAGCTACTGAGACTTGGCATGTCCCAGTGATCCCCCAGATGAATGATAACGTCGGGTTTAGTTGCTGCAGCGTAACGCCCTGCCCAGTACAGATGATCGAAGTTACTGTCAGGCTTTACTTGCGTATCAGGTATTACTAGATGCCTAGTCATAACCACTCCTTAGGAAGAGTGCTTGGTGTGTACCACTCAAATCCGTTCTTCTCTGCCCAGTCCCTCATACGGTAACGACTACCGTCCTTCCGTCGTCTCGAACCCGGCATCGGTGTATTAGGATTCTGAAATACAAACACAAGATCTTCATATTTACCTAGCGCCTTACGTACCTCTACGTATTTACGCGCCTCCTCTCTAGTTCTGAATCTGCCTTTTACCTCTATGTACGTCATCCATCCAGCACTGTTGTAACAGAAGTCAGGCTCGTACATCTTAGGTATGATATAGCTGATCCTCTCCGCAGGGTGATATGAACAACTCTTCATGACACCGTATAGTTTCTGCTCTAGCTTACTATCAAACTTCATCAGGTATCCTATACTTGTCATCAGAAGATCTGAGAAGGTATAGAAGCTGAAGGCTTTCATAGAGTCTATCAGCGTTGAGTTCATTGTCTTCGTATAACTTAAGACACCGCTCATACAGTTCCCTCTCTGTTGTCCAGTCTGCTAGTGCTTTCTCTGCTTTCTTCGGACCTATGCCGTGTACCCCTGCGATGTTGTCTACCCTGTCGCCCATCAAGGCTTGACGGTACAGCCACTCTGTTGCAGAGCGTTCGTCAACTTCCTTCATGATCTTCTTGGTGTAGTCATATATCTTAGTGGGTATCTGCAAAAAGTCTTTGTCAAGAGAACAGATAATAGACTTGTGTTCTAACTCAGTAGACTTGATAGCTATACAGTCATCAGCCTCCATGTTGTCAGAGAGTTCCGCTTTCCATGCATCGAGCATGTACTCACGGAGTAAGTCTTTATGCACTGGCTTACGTGCGGGACGGCTACCTTTGTAAGGCTGAGAAACAGCAACCTCGTTTCTGAAGTTGCTGCTGCCAGTAAGGTACAGCCTGTGATCGTTGTAATGCTCAGACAGATCAGAGATTATCTCAGAGATATAGTTAGCCATAGTTTGGATTGCTATCTTCTCTGGTTCCTCGTCACAGGCAAAGCCTACACGATAGACAAGCATGTCACCGTCGATGAGTATCACACGGCTTCCTCAAGATTCATCTCAGGCTCATACTCCACGACGTTAGAGATAACCATGCGACGTAGGGTAGGTGAACGACCCTTCTTCTTCATGTACTCCCAGTCATAGAATCCAACAAGACACTTGGCTTCCGAACCGTTGGCAACGATAACACCCATGTCAGGATCGTCCTCGTCATCAAGAGGTGTACGTCCTCTGATTAACAACTCCTCACCGTCAGGCTTAAACGCACGGTACTTGTTGTTTGACTTACAGGTGATGTAGTAACCACGCTCGTCACCTTTGTTGTTTACCTTCAGCCCCATGTCTTCGAGTGCTGTTACTGCCTCGTCTGACAAGAGAGCTAGATCAACCGTGTACTTGTTAGCAAGCTGGTTCTTCATGGTTAGGTTAGGCCAGTATAGTTGGCACTTAAGGTTTACGTTTGCTTCACTCATAATTAACTCCAGTTAATTTAACAGCTAATATTATACCACACATTTACGGATTGTGCTAATGCGTTTCGGCCCAATTACTACCGATACGGTACTCACCATCCAGTGGGCAGTTAAGGTTGAAGGTTTCGCCAGCCTGAACGATTGCCTGTACAGCAGACTTACCTACGTACTCAGCATCATCAGGATGACACTCTATTTGCCACTCATCGTGGACTTGTGCTACTAGCTTGAAGTCAACATGCTCCAGTAATTCATACAGGTGTATTACCGCCTGCTTCATCACAATAGCGCCTGCTCCCTGCAGTAGTGTGTTTAACGCAGCATGAGCAGAACGAACACGTAGTCGTCTACCATCCAGTCCGTCAAGGAACCCAGACTCTGCTTGCGTTGTTATCTCTTCACGTAGCTCTGCTAACGCGGGAGTGTTCTCGAGAAACTTGTCTTTGAGTTCACCTCCTTTCTTTGCATTACCACCTACGACAGATCCTATCTTAGCATTACCAGCACCGTACAAAAACGCATAGATAAATGTCTTAGCTTGCGCCCTTGTCTGTAACCCAGCCGCGTGTTGGTTAGCCGTGTGTATATCACCCTCTAGGATTTCTTTCGTATACGCTCCGTCATCCATATAATGGGCGAGCATACGCAACTCCAGACCAGAAGCATCAGCACCCACAAGGACACGTTCATTAGGAACAATAAACAAGCTACGGCACTCAGTGCCATAATCCGCATACACCGCAGGAACTTGTGCAAGGTTGGGACTAGAGTGCGCCATGCGTCCTGTAACCGCTCCGATGTGTTTAACTCTACCATGTATCCTCCCTTTGTTTTCTGCTTTGATCCACGACAGTACTTGAGAGTGTCGTTTCTGTAACAACAGATACTCCAGCACCATCTTAGCTTCAGGTATGTGTAGGTTCTTCTTGAGAGTAGACTCATCCACCTTGTCCTTACCCGATGGTGTCTTCTCTTTCCATACAGCACCCTTCTGCTTCAGCCTCTCAGCTATCTGCTGACGTGACCCTACGTTGAAGTGAGTGTACCTCAATGGCAATGGTTTGCCTGTTGTCTTGTGATACCTCTGCTCCTCTGCGATGGGTGGAAATACATTCTGCAATGCTGCTTCAATGCCCAGCATCTTAGTTTCAAGCTGACGTTCGAGTTGCTTTGCACCAGTAAGATTGAAAGCAAACCCATTCTCTTCTTGCTCTCTGCATATGTGTGCAACAGAATGCTCGAGGAACACACTGGTATCAGAGAAGTCGTACATCTGCAGCTGCATGCATAGTGTTTCATACAACCTTTCTGTCACCGATACATCGCGCATACAGTACTGGATCATGGCTTCAGACAACTGACTCCAGTCATCATGATCTCCTTTAGGGAAACGTAACTTCTCTCCCCACGTAGCTAGACTGTGACCACCCTGTACGTCTGGATGAAACAACCTCGACATCACCAGTGTATCCAACACACGATCAGAATGCACCCGTATGTCCCATAGCTTTTCCAGCACGGGTCCGTCAAAGCCTATGTAGTTGTGGCCGCATACGTGACCACCCCTAGCCAGTTCCTCGAACAGTGACTCCCTACAGGTATGTAGACAGTGATCCTCGTTTGGTCTCTTTGTCACCACGCAGTGTATTACCGATGGCTGGAGACCATCCGTTTCTATATCCAAGAACACTATATTCGTAGTAGGCAAGGTCCAACTCTTCTCGCTCTGTAAGTTCTCTACCATAGCTCTTCATCTCCAAGTTCTGTTCCTGAGTAACTATCCAGTTCCCCATCTTCGACATCGTATGATTCCTCCATGTCTGATAAATGTGCATAGTCTAAGTTGCCTTCAATGGTAACATCATCTTCGATTAGAAATCTACTACAGTTACCACATAAATCAACAAACTCCCCCGACCCAGTGAACTTACGTGTTAACTCGTAGTCATTGAGCATCTTGTTACATGCAACGCATCTCACTCCATTATCTCCGTCAACCGCCCTGAATCTTTATTATACAGCAACGAACAGGCTGGTCCAGTCATACCACTGAACCTGTTCTTCAGTACACGCACGTGTGTTGTGTTGCGTACCATCTTATCTTCTGCTTGTGCATTACGCTCTAGTCCAAGAACAATATCAGAAAGCTGGGCAATTGAAGCACTGCCGCGAAGCTGACCCAGACTAGTAACTGCCCCATCCTCATGTCCTTTTCCTTCTGGTCTACGTAGGTGACTAACAACAAACATACATATCTCCATCTCCTGACAGAACATACGTAGCTTAGTCATGATCTCATCAATGGCTTTACGTTCATCGCCATTGGCTTGATCTGATACCAGAATGGATATGTGATCGAGGATGATGTACCTAACACCTAGTACCTTGACTTGGTAGCGGAACCTAGCCAGCACGTTCTCGATCTGGTTGGAGCCAAAGGAATCCCATAGTACAACACGGTCATCTAGATCTAACGTATTGAATACGTACTCTACCTCATCAGGGGAGTAATCACATCCGGGTAAGTGTATTGGTTTGTTGATCTGTAGACCCACTAGTCCACGGGCAGTACGGTCAGGTGTCTCTTCAAGGAATGCTAGACCTATCCTCTCGTTGGTCTGCGATGCAACGGAGAAGACTAGCTCACGCATGAACGTAGACTTACCTAACCCAGACCCAGAACAGATGGTGACTAGCTCAGTCGGTCTCATGCCAAACGTCATGTCATCCAGTCCCTTGTAGGGATAGCGTACCTCTGCCTCCATCAATGGCTTCTTCATCGCCTCACGGAGTGACCCTATCATCACCATACCGTCAGGTGTGTACACCTTTGCAGCCCACCACCGTTTGATGAAGTCATCCTTGTCGGCATTCATCAGATAGTCGGAAGCATCCTTGTGTTCTCCGTGCTGATAGATCTTTGCCTTACCACCAAACAGATCTGCACACTCATGTGCCGCCTTCTTACCATGCTCATCGTTGTCAAAGCAGAAGATGATGTTGTCGAATAGATCGAGGAACTCGTACGCCTTACGACAGTCCGCCGCCGCACCCTGCGCCCCATTACGAATAGATACTACAGGGTACTTGTCCCCGAACATCTGGTATGCAGACAGAGCGTCCATCTCCCCCTCGACTACGGTTATGTACTGCCCACCGGAAGGGAAGAGGTGTTGACCGAATAGACCAGCACGTTTCCAGTCCCCTTCGATGCTGAACTTCTTCTCAGGTGTACGCTTTTTAACTGCAGTTAATTCTCCATCAGCTGTGTGATATCCAAAGTGTACCTCGTCACCGTACAGAGTAGTGGAGTACCTCTCCATTGTACGTGCATCGAGACCCCTCTCCTGATAGCTTCTAGATTGCCCTCTAAGCTCCATTACAGGAACCCTTGAGGTTGGTACCCGATAGTCGTTAATGTCGCTCACAGAGCCTCCTGCGCCCTCTGGTGAGGGGGTAAACGTAGCACATGCGAAACAATAGCTCGACCCATCTTCATTGTAGGACAACGCATCACTAGATCCACAATCATTACACTTCTGGTGTAGCTCCACAAAAGCCATCAATGCACCTCCTGACTAGTACCGAAACGAGAAAGGTAACGAGACTCTAGTTGCTTATCATCCATCGCTTCAAACTCCATCGCAAAAAGATTAAACAACATGTTCATTGCCTCCATGTAGTTGATGTTGTACATATGATCTTCAGTTAACTCTTCAATCATACGAGTACGTTCTGCTTGTTCCATGTTATCTCCTATTTAAATAGTAATATGTATTAGTAATACTTAATACTAATGCATAGTACTTACTGTATAGACTATATAGATTAGTATACCACACTACGCTTTCTTTTGCCAATGGATTTGTCGGCACTATTACCTCTTGATTTACTGCGCGGTTTGTGCGTCTTAACATATCGGCGTGTATTCCTTGCCATACCTTTCCTCCTTCTCGTCGTTAATATGATCCAAGAAAGCACGTAGCTTACCTGAACGCTTGAGCTTTTGCAGCGCTTGGTACTCAATGTTACGCACCATCTGACGACTGATACCTAGCTCATCAGCAATCTCTTGGTGTGTCATGTAGTACGTAAGATAACTACCCTTCTTCGGCACTGTCACGCTCCTCTTTGTACTTGGAGATATCGTCCTCGTGATACTCCTCTGCATAGTCCCAGATACAACGATCACCTTCCCAATAGTCTTGGTAATCGTCGTGCCATACTTCCCACTGTTCGCGTCCCATACAAATCTCCTATTACCCGAACCTAATTACTTTACATGCTCAACAATAACCTGCGTGGTGTCACGCTTGTAGCATAGTAAACAATCCATACACTTCTGTCCAGTGCAGTTAGCTTCCCCATCGTACGACTCAGACACGTTGTTGAATACACGGTCGAACCCACGTGGTGGAGATGACATGACGTTATCTATTGTCGGATTACTATAAACAAGAATCATATTATCAGGTACATGATGCAGATTCTTACGCACAATACCCACACGCTTAGTCCACAAAGCAAACGTCGAGTGCTTGTTGTCGTCAGCTATCGCACATAAATTACGGAAGTGCTGCTCATTTATTAGCTCTCCATGCCCATGAAACCGCACGAATGCACCGGAGGTACGAGGCAGAATGAACTCAGCATCACTCGCAAGCACGTCACTATTCCTCTGGAACGCAGGTTGGCAGTTCTTCCTATAACTAGAAAGCATACTCATGCTGTAGCACTTTCCGCATATCTTGTCGGCATCGGGTCTACTAGACTCCTTGATACAGAACGGGTTCGTCGCTGTGTTGGTATTGATTGCTTGTATACCGTCCAGCTTACCCGTCATCTTACTTACACTAACGGTCGGGATCATACACCACCTCCTCTCTGATTACACGGCACTCCTCGCCGTCCTTGATATAAGCATCGCAAAAATACTTTGCATGGTCAAGTGAAGAGTAGTGGTCACACCCATCTGGTGATCTCTCTACCCATTCCCATACATTACGATCAAACTTCTGCACTATGAAATTTGTACCAATCATTTACACCTCCACATCATAGACCTTGGTGGTCTCTTCATCTTCATCACGGAACACCTGCACATCATCCTCGTTCCAGTCAATAGGACAATCCAGCTCGCTTATAGCGTAGTCCATTGCAGCTTGCTCTGCATCATCTTCATCACGAGCCTTGACATTGACACGACGACTGACAGTCACAGTCACATCAAACACGTACACGTGCTCCTTCATCTTGTCATGGATTACGTCACACTTCGCCACTGCATCCGCAAGCATTGCCTCCAGCTCCTCGAACTCAGTGTAAAGCGGACTGTTAATCACATCGTACTCAATAGCACCACGGATCACATTGAGACACCGACGATGCTCAGTTAGTTGTTCTCTACTGGTTAATAAATAGTCACTCATAGTTGTGTCATCTCCTCTACTTGGTTGTAAATACTATCAGCATACTCATTGGATGAGTAGTCACTGATCACCTCGATAGCTTCACTGGTGTTGGTGACGTTACCATACACAAACATAAACCACGCCACAAACTCACCCAGATCGTCACTCCACACACCCACGTCGTCGAAGTCACACTCACCCATGTTGTCAAGCACTGTGAAGTGTTCTCTCGACTTTGAAACGTCGATTTCCTCACCCTCACCGCAGACAGTAATGCTCTTGTCTGGGTCACTTAGCACAGCGTCAATAAAATACTGCGCCACTCTGTTTTCCGTAAAATGCATAACTACTCCTCCCAATCATCACAACATTTCTTACACATATACAGACTGCACCTGCCCTGTATACCTAAGTCCAAGCGAGCGGCAATAAGTATCTCTCTCGTCCACACGTCCTCATCTGGAAAGAGATCCTGAACCAGTCGCTTACCATTAATGTACCAGTTCCATGCATCACCGTCAACGATGCGCGAATGCACATCACCACATGACATACACCTAGCTGATACTTTCTTCTTGTTAAACAGATCCACTACTTCTCCCATAGTACTTCTCCATCAACTCTTCCACGTTATCTTCCCAACAAGGCACACAAATGCAGTCACCGTTGTCTTCTTGGTACACATCTTTCTCATTGCGAAACCACTCACTGCACACAACACATTCAAAGACCATAGACATTAGAACATCTCCTCCGCCATCTCTAGCATCATCTCAATCTCATCGGGACTACTCCACTCATCAGGGTACGGTGACATATCCTGCGCTGTTCGTATCAACTCCATCATCTCAGGTGGATAGATAGGGCTGTGCTTACACGTAAGTAGCGGTGGCTCGAAACCAAACGCACCACAGCCATGCTTAACAAACAACTGAACAGCATCCTTGTATGACGCTCCCTCCACATCATGAAGCTCGTCATGATCCCACGGTTCACCACAATACCTACAATGAATGTCCATTGTCACTCCTCCTATGAATTAACACGACCATCAGGTTCGATGCATAACCACATACCACACCACTTAACAACAACAGCAGGATCACACACCATCGGTTCAACCGTACGCCTAAACGTACGATACGACATACCTTGATCAGACTGTCTCCACTTCCGCAACAACGCCTGTTGCTGATTCTTAGTCAATGCAATCATCGCCCCACTTCTCCTCATCAATGATGTCGATTAGATCCATACGAAGATCAGCAAGCGTACTGAATATCTCAGGATACCTGTCGAACGCTCGCGGATTTACAGTTAACACTGACGACATTGCATCAACAGCAACACGCAATGCATCCAGCTTTTTCTGTGTATTTTCCATCAGTCAAACCTCCCAACACGTTGATTACCTACGCTGTCCTTGATGCCGAATATCGAATAAGGATACGCCCACATCGTCCACCCGTTGAAGTCAACACGAGCGAACGGCTCCATCTTCTCATGCTCATTGTGGTAAACACCATCATCATCAATGTCACCACGCCAGTGATCATCAAAGCCACCCCATTGATACAAGCTGTTCATCTCATCAGCTACTGTACTGATACCGCCACCCTCGAACCTTGCCGCTACCACACCACGAGCAAAGAACTCAGGGACGATGCCCAACCACTCACGATCTGCGCGATCGTCGAAATATTGAATCATCATAATAATGTCTCCATTTTTAACCCTAGGGTTAGTTTGTGATGCACCACACGTCCACATATAACGCAAACGAATGACCACCAAACCTATTATCTCATATGGTTATAATGGTGTCAAGTCACATTCACAGTATGAATGTCATCGCCTTTTTACAGGCACAAAAAAACCCGCACAATGGCGGGCTTTAAAGGGTACTACTACGGTTTGGCGGGTTAGTGCTTGCTAGGTACAGCGGACCAAACTTTATCGAACGTCTCTCGATTGGTGCTCAACTGTTGGATAAGGTTAAAGACTTCATCCGGCGTGTGTGAGTGCTTTTTACAGTTAGCGATATAACCCGCCAATAGCTCTAGCGGATTCTGTGAGTCTTTATCGAGTAGTTCACTATCCGATTCAGTCTCATCCGACTCCGCGTCAGTCTCATTCGATGGCGGCGTTAGCGCTTCAGCTAAACCTTTAACCGACTTGATACCGTTCTCGTCGATCAGACGATGTAGTAGCGCTTTACCTTCATCCGGTGTCGAGACTCCCCACGACTCGCAGAGTTTCTTATCTAGGTTAAACGCTACCTTAAACAATCGAGTGACTCGACTTGCTTGGTTAGCGGCGCCTTTACCTTGACCGTCTGTCGACCGCTCAGTGTAGTACTCAATGAGACTAGCGCGAATCGGCTTTAAGTCTGCCTTGGTTACGTCCTTGGTGTCGATCAATTTAACGATCTTATCCAATTCAGATTGGCGGGCTTTATCGATAGCTTTATCAGCTGAAGCGATGGCGGTTCGTACAGCTACGGCTATAGCGTTAGCCTTATGTTCAATTTGTGTCATATCAAATAATCCTTTTATTTAGGGCAACATTACCCAATACCGATTCTCGCATATAACTACAAGGCGGTCAACTGTTTAACCCTAGGGTTAGTTTTATAGAGGTCCTTCACAGACTCACACTCTTTACTGTATGGATGCACAGTACTGTATAGATGTACAGCACTGGTTATCTATACAGTACTGTATAAATGTACAGGGGGAGGGGATTTTGCAGCACATCGCGGGCAGGGTACTACTCAGACACAAAAAAGAGCAAAATTGAAAGACGTTACTTCTAGTACTTTTAGTTATATATCAATAATTTACTATAATCCTGGGGCATAAGACTAATCTGCACTGTAAAATCACAGAATCTGCACTGTAAATACAATGTTTTTTCCCTACAGGGGTTGACAAATGCTAAAAAGTATGCTATAATATACGTATATATAGAACTATAACGGAAAGTACGATGCATTAGGACTTAGTACTTATGCATATTACCCACAAGTATAGATAACAAACCCAAAAGAAATCTAGGTAGAGCCTATACAGTATGGAAAACAAAAAGAATCCTGTTGGTAGACCTAAAAGAAGTTCTGTTTCTAGTAAAACGAAGGGTAACAGGAAGTCTGTTGGTCGTCCTAAGGGTGATGCAGCAATAATAAACGAGTATAAGGCAAGGATGTTAAACTCGCCTCGCTCTCGCGCCGTAATGGATGCGATATTTGATGCAGCATTAGACCCAGAACATAAGAATCAGTCAGCAGCGTGGAAGTTAGTGATGGACAGAATCCTTCCTGTTGCTGCATTTGAAAAAGATATTGTTAAGGATGGTGGTAGAAACGCCATTCAGATTAACATTAGTGGTGTCGGTGCTGTCGATGTCGAACAACCCACAACAATTGAAGGGGAAGTAGTAGATGAATCTTAAGCATTTTGATTCTTCAGAGTTCAACTGTCAAGTCACTGGCACCAACAATATGGAAAAGGACTTCCTAGAAAAACTAGACGAGTTGAGAGAGGCATGCGGGTTTCCTTTCACGATTACCAGCGGGTATCGAC
>VMHT01055978.1_pt1 | contig 20521 bp, 13 predicted proteins | sample 4693611 | NCBI WGS metagenome assembly VMHT01 (sample SAMN12280063, study PRJNA550983) | marine metagenome | isolation source: seawater sampled from same location over 5 years 0.02-0.2 micron viral filtrate | place: USA: collected off the coast of southern California halfway between the port... ...
CAGATACTGTTGTGTCTATACCTTCACCAGCTGCTACTGTAAATGTCTCTCCAAGATTAACTGCATTAGCTGTACCAGAAGAAGCACCAATGTTAATAAAGCTATTATCTATCTGAGAGTTACTAATTGAAGCAATTGATACTGCTCCTGATGTTACACTAAAGTCTGCAGCAGCGAAAGATGCAACACCTTTGTTAAGTGTTGTAGCATCTTCTCCATCAATCTTAATATTATTATTTGATACTGTGGTGTTAATACCTTCGCCAGCTTCGAATGTGATTGTATCACCTAGCGTAACTTCATCTGTAGTACCTGTTTCAGCCGCAATCTTTAGAGCCCATCCAGTAGACGTTACATTACCAGAGACATCTAAAGCACCACCAACGTTAGTATTACCTGATGATTGAACTATGTTTGTAGCACCTACACTGAATGTTGTACCATCATATGTTAAGTTAGCATCATCTTCTAATTCACCACCAGTACCAGCAATAACAACTCTGTTATCTGTTAGATCTTCAATCTTAACTGTGGCTATTGTAGCAGATGTGTTTACATCTAAAGTATTAGATACAGTAACATCATCTGCAGATACTGTGTCAATATTACCTGTACCGTTAACATGTATGTTACGCCATTGCTGAGCATCTGAACCTAGGTCGTATGTGTTGTCTGTATTTGGAATAATATGAGAGTTAACATCAGCTGAGAATACAACGTTATCTGTATTTGCATCACCTAACGTAACTGATCCATTAGAACCAGCTTTCATATTAACAACACCGTCTACAGTAAGAGTACCATCTACTTGTAGGTTACCCCCAATGTCCACGTTGCTATGAACGTCTAAATCACCTTTTATAGTGTTAGTAGCACTAGAGTCTCTCATATGTAACTTAGCAGAATTAATCTGTGTATTGTTAGCTGAGTCTAGTCTTCCATCTAACTCTGCAATTGCAGTTGATACTGTACCAGCAGTAGTACCCATAGCACCTGAAGTTATTGTCCCTAACTCTGCATCATGCTCGTTAATAGCTCCCACAATATCTGAATCAGTAGTTGTTGTGAGATTACCTCTCCAACCTACGTCAGCTGAAACTATGTTCACCTTCTCTTGGAACGTTTTTACTGTATCACTAATGTTTACAATTTGCTTTGGCATATCTTACTTCTCTACTAGTTTTGTCAGTAAATCTTTTATAACACTCATATCATTCTTAAGTTGATCCACGTCAGATTTAAGTTCTCTTTGTTCTTGTTGTTCCAGTTGCTGTCTATGCTTTCTTTCTCTAGCATTGTTAGCCTCTGTACTATTTATATTAATTATAGCACCCGATTTTATATCTCGAACAAGATCTGTATGACCTTCTACTTTCACTCTATTCATATTACACCGTTAATGCTATAACTCTTAGATCACCGAATCTAGGTACCTTTGCGTTGTTTGTTGATCTCATTACTATCTTAACCTGAAACTGATCGAAGTCATTTAATGTTCCGTTAATGCCACCAGGTAGATATCTGTAATCTCTAAAGATAGTTGGATTGTCACTTGCTGGTATTGCTGTCTCAGGAGCTATCAAAGTGTAAGTAGATGTTAATAAGTCTCCGCCGCTATTTGTTCTAAAGTAAACATCGAAGTTACTTGTAGATGGTCTGTTAGCAGATAATAATATCTTTAACCCTTTAGCTTTCTCTGACAGTGTTACAGGTTTAGTAACATGCTTAGCTAATGTTGTACCACCGATCGAATTTGTTTCTGCAACGTCATCGAAAGCGTTATTCTCATCAATTCTATTATGAATTGTAGTAAGAGAAGTTCTTTGTAGATCAATCACTGGTGATACATATGAGTTACCTGCTGCTAATTCAAGTTTAATTAAAGCAGAAGGGTTACTAGACATTCTATCTGTTTCGTTACGTGAAGTAGCTAGAAGCTTAGGGTTTTGAAAGTATACGTTCTTATTAAGAGCAATAGGAGTATATTCAGTATCTACTTGTTCAGCTGTTTCGCTACCTGCAGTAGACTTACCTGTTGTTAATCTAGAATATCCATTAATTGATGTAGCAGGAGGTAGTATATTTTCTACACCGACCCTTGCAAGTTCAAACATATGCTGTCTTTCTACAACAAAATCTCCTCCGCCTATTGTAGTGCTTGTTGCATTTGCAGCAACTACAAACTTAAATTCATCACCAGTTACAGCTGTTACAGTATGAACTGCATTTAATTGAACTGTAGGTATACCACCTACTGATACAGCACCTGTAATTTGTACTTTACTTCCTACTATAAATCCATGATCTTGTAAGTATACCTGTACTGTATTTGATGTGTTAGTTGTTCTAATACTATTAGATGTATTAACACTTGCTGGACTACTATTCTGTAGAATAACAGTTCCGCCAGCAGCAAAGTTAGCGCGTACTAGCTTAAATGTTAAGTCTTTAGTTTGATCTGGCTCCCAAGTTTTAGAGTTCTGAGATTTAAATAGTGACCCTAATGTAGCTTGCTTATTTAATTTCTTCTCAGTTGATCCTAAAATAAACTGACCAGCCTCAGCAACATACACGTTGTATTCATTAGAGTCTGATAATAGAACTATACAATAGTCTTCATCACCTGATAGGTACACAGGCTCTTCCAAGGTGAATGTTGTTATTGCTGAACCGTCTTCAGATACTGTAATTGCATCTGGACTCTTAAATGTAGTTGATCCTGGAACAATCTCATCAGAAGAAGGAATACCGTTGACTAATGGTCTTAATTGAGCCACAACTGGTGTTTTACCTATCTCAGGTTTAGATTGGAATCTTACTTCTATCTTAGTAATAAACACTCCAGAAGTTTCAGCTACTGAAAAGGATTGAGCTAGAGGATCTTTACTACAAGTGTTTCTCTGCTTTTTAGAAGCCACGGCTCTTATTCCAGGATGTGGATGTCGACCTACTGGAGGGTTATGTTTAAAAAACTTACCGTTTTTATATACAGTTCCAGGACCAGTAGCAGGTACATGATTATCGTTAGTATTACTATTACCTGGATAATTAGTACCTTGAATAATACCTACAACTGTTGTCTTTGTAGTAACTTCTAGATCTACTGACCTAGTAGATAAAACTGTTTGCTGTCTGTGAACCATTACACCTTGAGCATAGTACTTAGCAGTTGCAATAGATGTACACGCATCTTCATCATTACTACTAATATCAAGCAATGAGAACGCTTTATCACCAGATGTAAATTTTATATCTTTTGTATTAGGTAAGAAGAAAGAACCTGATAAAGCACCATCAGCATTTGTTTGTAATACAGGTGTAGGTGTATCTGGGTGTTGAGTTAAAGTGTTATATCCAGAACCATAGTCTTGATTAGTAGCAGATGCTCGTTGGAATGTTTCTTCTTTAACCCAAGAACCTACTGACTTTAATCCAAAGAATGGATAATGTCTCGTATTAGGTTTTAAGCCTTGTGCTTTAAAGAATATCTTACGTGTTCTCATATACGGTAAGAATGCACGGCTTACTTCTACACCTTCTTCATCTATAAACGTGGTACTAGTTTTAATTCCAGATATTTTTATCTCTTTATCAGATCGTTTTATTTGATTTCCAGATGTAAAGTTACTACCTGTATTGCTTCCGAGAGATTCTCCAACAGTAAGATCTTTCTTCACTCCAGACCAGTTAAAGCTCCAGTCATTCCAGACTTTACCTTTTACAGCTCCTTGAACGAAACCACCATCAACAACAATAGGTTCAGTAAATTCTGTATCAAACCATTCATCTGAAGTAGGAGATAACTCCATGAAACCTCTTTTTAAGACAACTGAGAACGGATTAACATTTTCTATACCTGTAATAAATTCATTAGATAGATAATCAACATTATCATAATCTAACATAATGTTATCACCTTCTATGTGAACATTGAAGTTATCTGTAGCATCACTATCATAGTATAGGTTAGTGTTTCTAGCACTGAATTGAGGTCTCATATTTTGTAGTAGAGGATCAACAGCTGATTTAGATTCAGGACTTATAGTAAATGTTCTTGTTTGATCTCCAAAGTTATCTACAAAGAAACCTGACTTAGTACGACTTAATCCATTAGCATCAAATATCTCAAAATTAGATGTTTCTAATTCTAATAATGATAGAGCTGTAGTTTCTTCTAGATTAGATATACGTTGTTCTATTTTACCAATATCAGCCATAGTAAATCTCTTATAAGAAAGCTGTTCACTGTTGACATCATTATCATCTAGTACATAAGGATTCATAACAACATTAAATAGATCTAGAGTATTTTCAGGTGATTTAGGTAGTTCAGGTACAATAGCAGCATTACCTTTTATTACCTGTAAAGCTCCATCATTACCTATAACTACTTTAGCAGCTTGAGCTTGATAGTAATTTACATCTAAAGTAATAAGATCAGTAGGTCTTGGCAGCTCATTAATTCTTGAACCGGCGCCAAAATTACCATCTGCGTTAACTACAGGTCTAAAATCAATTACATTACGAAGATTAATTATATCACCGTTAGACCTAGTAAAGTTAGGAATGTCTTCATAATCAACCTGACCGGTATAAGAGTTAACCGCAAAGAAGTCTCCTCCAGATCCATGCTCAAAATATTTGTATTTAACAAAAAGAGTTGTAGGAGGAGTGCTACCTGCAACTAGGTTTAATTTACCATTAGCATAGAAGTTATCTCTTTGTCCATTATCAGTTTCAAATATAGACGATTTATCTTCACCAGCAGAATCTGTTTCAGAAATTATTTCAAATGAGAAGATATCTGGCTTATCAAAAGTATAACCTGTAACATTATTACTACCATCACTATCAGCATCTGTAGCTGTAGTAAAGGATTGAGTTCGCTCAGTTAATGTTTTAGTTCTTACTGTACCCGCTGACTTATTAACATAAGCAAGTACTTCATAAGAAGATTGGTTAGGAGCAAGGTCTGTAAGGTTTACAGTATCTGAACTAACACTTGTTATAGTTGGACTCTCTTCAATATCTGAGTCTGCTGCTCCCATAATCCATAAAGATAAATCTGCAAATGCTTCACCGTTAGCTGGAACTGATAAAGAACCATTACCTGAAGCACCTGTATCTGGTATTGTAAACCTTCTTTGCACTCTAAGAGAAATATCTGATATAGACTGAGGTCTAGTGTTAGGTAATTCAAATAATAGAGAACTGTTAGCAGCATCTTTTAGCACTGCTTTACTTACTTCTAAAACTAGATTAAAGAAGTTTGTATTAGATGTACCAATTGATTTAACATCAGAGAAGTTCTGACCTGAATTCATTTTAATATCGAATAGGTATAGTCTATAGTTAGATCCATCCTCTTCTACATGGCGAACTCTTGCTGTACCAATTGTTGACCCACCATGAGTTACAGCAGAACGTAAATCCATAACCTGTAGTTCATTGATATTAGGTAAACCTTTATTACCGTTAACTAAAATATAACCACCATAGTTAGCCGCGACTACTTCATTATTTGCTGTTACTGTAGCGCGAGGCTTAGAAACAACTATAGCAGTTTGACCAGCAGTAGCAACTCTATATCCATCAACGTAGCCTATACCTGGACTTACTATGTAATTTAGTTTGCTTGTATCAGAATCGTTAGTTTCAAATTCAAGTTCAAAAGGTTTTACTATATAATCGCCAGACTCTTCTTTTGTGCGTCGTGCTAATGTATCACCTATTCTATTATAGCCATCCATAGCGCCTACTTGAGACTGAACAAAACCTGATACTATGTTTACAACTTCAATAAAGTTTTCATCTGAATCTACATCTGCTTTATTAGCAAGTGTTAATTTTATTCTATATCGATCAGCACCTGGAGATGCTAGGTTAGGCGTAGCGCCTTGATTATCAAACAGAGCTGAATTATCTGAAGATGTAACAATATCTTGAGTAACTATGAAACCTAATCTAACATCTGGATTGGTTGTATACTTAGATATAATTAAAGATTGCTCTTTAGCAAAAACAAAGTGTTCTTGAGCAAAGAAATCACCTGCATGAATAGAAGCTTTAGTACCTTGTCCAACTGCCGGATTTGAAACTGTGTTAGTTCCTTGAACAGTTAAGTTAAAAGATGTACTAGATATACCTTCACCGGCTAAGACTCTTACAGAGCTTGAGTTAGCAGATGTTTCAGTAGCAGATTTTGTATCTGTATATGTTACATATATTGTAGCCGGATCACTTGAAGTTGCAGCTAATACTTCAATTACTTTAAATTTAATATTACTATCAGAAGTAAACTCTACTCCGACTATATCTGTTATAACAGGTGGAAGAGGAAGAACAGTTGTGTCTAATTTAATAAACTCATACTCATTATTTACTGTAACTCCGCCAGGGTTTACAGCTGCACCTTCTTTAAAAATGTGAGAGCCAAGTCTACTAAGCTCTCTTTGCATGATTGTTTGTAACTGAGTAAGCTCACGAGCTTGCAATGCACGGCCACTATTAAATAGAATCCTGTGGAAGTTGTCGCTGTCTTTAAAATCATCTCTGTAAGTAGATGAGAATATTTCGGATGTAAATGCTTTTACCATATTAGTCTTCCATTAAAGTTGGATAATAATTTTTATATCTTCTGTTTGATCTGCTGATCTTTGTATTGCTGCTCTATTATCTATATACATTACTTCACCTGAGTTTGGATCTACATCCCCATTTAAATAAGCATACGAATCAGCATCCGCTCCTGTATTCAATAGTATACCAGCTCCATTTCCATCTACTTCACTTATTGTCTCACCTTCAGTAAAAGCAGTAAATTGAGTATCTGAATCTTGTATATACCAAACAGAAGCTGAATCAGCTTTTACTACGTAAGCTCTAGCTAGTGAAGATACACCTTCTATAGTTTTATCTGCAGAGAAAGCCGCTGATGGTGCACTGTTAAAGTTCATTCTACGCAGTGCATTACCTGTTACTCCAGTGTAGTTAGCACTACTATCAGGAAGCTCAATATTCTTAATTAGTGTAACTTGTCTAAAGTCGTTATTAACAACCCAATTTGATCCTTCATCACCATCTGGTTTAGATGTAAACATCATAGCTGTTGCTTTAAGATCATCTCTAGGATCAGCTCCAAACCCAGCTGCAGGTCCTATAATAGGTCTTGCTGTAGCGCCAGTACCATTACCACCAGTAATTGATACATGAGCGTATGTGTATAATGATCCATGAGCTTTTGCTCCATCTGAATCTTTTACATTAATTTTAGTAACAGCTCCACCGTTAATTGTAGCAGTACCTTTTGCTTCTGTACCATTACCTACTATAGTAACAGTTGGTACTGTTGTATATCCTGAACCACCACCTGTAACTTGATATCCAACTACTTCTCCGCCAATAGCAGCATTTTGAATACCTACTTGCTCAACATGATCAGCAGGTGAGGATGAATCAAACAATCCAAACTTAGTTACTGGCATAAAGTTAGCAGCTAAGAATTGTGATGCTCTTAAAGCACCAACTGAATATAAGAATTTCCAAACATAACCGTCTGCTGTTTCGAATGCTGTAGTTAATGTACCAGTAGGCTTAACTGTAGATGTAACAGATTGTCCAGTAGCAGCTAGTCCTGCTTCTAAACAAACATAAACATTGTTTTCGTCTGTAATAACATAAAAACTATTTGTTGGATGCCCTGTAGAGTTATCATTATACCCTTGATATATTGCTCCTAAAGACCAGGTATATCTTGGTATAACAAATGAATGAGCTTCTACATTTTTTACAGCTGTCATGTTATATTGAGCGTCTCGAATAGTTCGAATCGTATTAGATGGGGTAGGTGCTGTATCAGCGCTATCCCAATCAATAGGTCTACCTACACTAACATAATAGCTATTAGCGGCGCTATCAATATCCTTTTGTAGGTTTAAAAGAATCTCTTTTTTGAATCTATCTGTAATAATTGCTGGCATGTTATATCTCTTATGCTGTTATATAGTATAGTGCTGCTGCATCGCTTGATGTGTACAGTTTAGGCATCATTAGCATCCACCCATCTGTATTATCAACCCACACACAGTTAACTATACCGTATTGTTTTACTGTAAAGCTAGTACCGTTAAAGAATGTTGTAGGAGTTACGGTAACAGCTCCTGTAGCTCGGTTAACAAACGTTTTTGTTTGTCCTACTTCTGTACCGTTAGCTAATGTAGCAGTAGAAGCAGCGTTTAAATTAAATATAGACATTGTTCGTGCTAAACTAATAGCTTGAGCATTAGCGTTAACTGTTTCAGATTTATATGTTACACCTGTCTGTATTTCAACTAGACCTGTACCAGTACCTGACAATCCTAAACTAACATTAGTGTCTGTACCTACTGCTGCAACCTGAGGAACTCCTGTTGTAGCTGCGTTACTAATCTGAACCTCATTTACAGCAGAAGCTGTAGGAGCTAGTTTTATTATTTCTGCACCATTAACATCATTTATTGTTGATAAAATATTCGGAGCAGATATAATAGGGGTAGTTAATGTTTTATTAGTTAACGTTTGAGTATGATCATTAAATACGAATGTATCACTGTCTGTTAGAAGAGGTAGATTAACATTTCTGTCTGCAGCTAATTCTTTAACTGTAAATACATACTGATGATCTAAACTTGTATCATTAATCTGAGGTAAAGTTAAAATAGGATCTGTTAAAGTTTTATTAACAAGAGTCTGAGAACTACCAACAAGAGCAACAACACCACTTTGATTAGGAAGATCAATCTCAACTTTAGCTGAACCTTCAATAAATCCTAATACTGTATTATGTGTTAGTCCGTTATAGACTAATCCACTATCTGCTAAAGACATCTTTGAGGTAACCTGAGCACTGTCACCACCTAAAAGTTGGTACAATTCTCCAAAGTTATCATTTATTTTACCGGCAGCGATCCTGAGCGTATCGCCTGTACCATCATTGGCTGTAGTGCCTTTATTAATGTTTTGTCTTGCCATTGCTAAGTCCGTATCTGTGGTTAGTTTTATTTATAATGGTTATTATGCTGAATCTGAATCATAGTAAGTATATTTAACTTCATCCATAGTATCGAATACTGAACGATCCTGACTGAATCTCTGAACTCTACTATCTAGTCCAGCTGAATCTTCGTCCATTGTTGGGCTAGTAGTACTAATAAGCTCTCTAATTGTATCGTAGTTGCGATCGATCTCTGATAATGGGATATCTTGAATAGCTGAGATTGCATCTGGTAGACCTACTCTTAGCTTACCATAAGTTCCTCTACCATCTGAATCCACCTCACCAGTTAAGTCTGTTACTAGTAATGGTGTATCTAGTGTAGCTTCACCTTGTACAACAGGAATAACATTTGCTTTAACAAAGTCTGGCATAATACCGAGATTTAAATTACCTGTCTCTTCAAGTAATACTTGACCTCCAAAGTACATACCTGCTGGATGAACAAATAACTTATAAGCTTCTTTCCATTGAGATATAGGAATGTCAGCTTTTATTAGTATAGCAAATACTTGATATAGTTTATCGTCTGTTATATACTTTTGAGACTCTGGACCGATACGTGATGTGTCTTCACCTATCATAAACCTGTCTTCTTTTGTATATCTTACATCAGGTGTAACTCCAAAGAAAGTTCTAAAGAACTGTTGTATAGAATATAGAGTACCTTTTGATCTATAAAGGTTGTTAGAGAATTTAGCAGCCGCTCTTTTGTTACTAAAGCCTTCGAAATAAGACTGACCAAGAAGCAGCTCATCTTCTATAAAAGATAAAAGAGATAAATCATTAGCTGTAATATCTCTTGCTGTAATAATGTCATGTACTAGTCTAGCTGGAGATTGATCTGAATCTTCAAATTGATTATACAACTCAAGCATTTTAACAAGTTTAGGATAATCTTCTAAAAAGTAATCCGGAAGGACTTGCTCTACTAGATGATGATCAGTAAACCTATAATCTCTACGTAGGTTATCTTTTAATGTATAATCTCTGGGCATTTTATACTGACTCTACTATTACTGCTGATGAGAATGATGGATCTTCATCAAATGTAAGTATATCTTCTCTTTGAGGGGATATAGCACTTTGATTAGCAGGGATAGCTTTTATCTTAATAAAGTTAACACCTCCTATAACACTGGATGGTTTAAACCCAACTAAGAATAATTCTCCACTAGCAGGGTCATATGAGCCTACGTTATCTACTATAACAGATGAACCATCTAAAGTAACAATTTGTAATTTAGTGCTTTTTAGTTTATTTCTTATTTTACCAGCTCTATTATCAATATTAAAAGGAGAACTATCTATAATATAATTCTCATCATCTGCTGCTTGTATAGAGACAGGAAACCTTAATGTAAAATCATTCTGAGCATCTAGCCTAGGAATAATTCTTTGCTGCATTTTTACTTCCATACGAGATGATAGTACAGCTGGAGACACATCATCTACAAGAGTTAAGATGTTTGAACGTCTAAAGGCTTGACTGAACTTACCTGTGTTTGAACTAAAGTATTCTCTAACCACAGTATTAACAGAATCTGTAATACTATTAAGAGATAGAGTTGTAAGCTTTGGATTAAACTGGAAGAAGGTATTAGCTTCAATAAATGTTGTTATAGGGTCTAAGAATCTTAATTTAAACGAAACAATAGCTAACTGGTTTACTAAGTCTTGTATACTATTCTTTGTTGTTGTTTTAGTAGCTGGTAGCACATCATCTTCAAATACAATAGACATGTATACAGCTCCAAACTCAGGCTTGAGAGCATTCTCTCCTCCAAAAGATTTAATATCTTTAATAAGAGTAGAGAAGTTTCTAAGAACTAATGATGAATAGTCATCAGCTGTAACCATTCTATTCTGAGTAGCATATTGGAATGGAGCGTTTGTTCTAATAGACTGCTCTGATTCTTTTACATCACCACCAAGAGAGTTAGTAACTGTCTGTGCTACAATCTCATATCCAGTACCACCTACGTTTACTTGAGTTATAGGATTAAATATAGTACCGTCATTAGCAACTGGACCTGATGCTGAAAGATAATCTACTTCTATTTTATAACCTGCCTTTGGAGTAACACCGAATGTAACTCCGTCTCCAAATGATAGTTCAAAGAACTCATTAGGAGACTCTTTTAAGATATAAAGTGCTGTAGCAGAATTAATAAGAGTAGCTTGTTTAATATTCTGATATGTAGTAAACGCTATAGATGTAGGTGATTCATATACTCTAATCACAGCTGTGTCTATGTCCATATTTTTATCTGGTATAATATATAATGCATCTTGAGACTCAGCATCAGCAATAAATGTTTTTGTTTTCTGAGTACCTTCAAATATGTCTATATTTACTGATCCTGTAGCAGTTTTAAATTGATAGATTCCAGATCCATCATCAGTTGCTGTAACAGTATCTCTTGTTTGAAAAGAATAAGATACATCATCTATTGAGCTTTCAAATACCACTCCAGGCGCTAATGAAACTGTAGTTGGTCTTTGTACTAATGATGATAGGTTTACAGAAAAGTTAACTGTAGCCCTTGCTGCTGTTCTAGACTTTGGAACATAACCAATACCCTCAGCTAACGACACGAGAGAGCTTCTCAGCTGCGCAGTCCCAAGGAATGACTCGTTCAAAGCGAAGTTAGCGATAAGTCCATTATAGTGAGTGTTATAAGCTAGTACATCTAGTATATTAGATAGACCAGACGCTTCGAAGTTATAGTCAGCAAACTCATCTTGTTGAGCTAAGAATGTCTTCAAGTTATTTTTAATCGACGTAAAGTCTAGGTTTGTTGACTTAATTGTAGTTGCCATTATCTTAGCCTCGATAGGTTCGTAGTGAATGTTACTGTTTCTTGTGTACTAATAACCTTAAATTGTACGGTTACACTTATATCATGTTGATCTGGAAGAGCAATAACAGATATGTTAAGTATTTCAGCTCTAGGTTCATATTTAATTATAGCGTTTCTAATATTTTCTTCTACTTCATCTTCTATATCATCATCTGCTAGTTCAAATAATAAAGCTCTTAGGTTAGCACCATAGAAAGGTTGAAAAGGTTTCTCAAAGTAATCTGTAAGAAGTAAATTCTTTATTGATTGCTTAACAGCAGCTGCATCTCTCTTCTTGTAGATATCACCTGCTGGTTTTTTTGCAAAGGTTAAATCAATATCCAAATAGTCTACGGTACGCGAGGATACTAGCGTACTTTTCTGAAGATTACCATCTTCTGTAGATAAAACTCTTCTTATAGCCATTTGTCTTCCAATAATTTCTGTTATTTATAAGTTAAATTAGTGTGTTTGAAACTGATATGTAAGACTCTTTACTAAGGCTAACTCCATCCACACCTATACTATATACAGGAGAGTTTAAATCTAAGAGACGTACACCATTTAGATCTCCCAACGCTCTTATTATAGACTGTCTTACTAGTGTTTGTCTTCGTCTAGATGTCTTATCTGTTATTTTAAATAACAGGAAGGTAATATCATGTTCTAATTGATATGATGTGTTTACTATTTTAAATATCCTATCAGCAATCTGGGTAGGAGTATCATTTGAGCTTATAGCATCATTAACTCCTGCAGATATTACTACAACTTCACCTTCTTTAATAAGTTGAATATTCTTTATTATAGCTTGATCTCTAGAAGTTCTTGCATCCCTAGCAAATGTTTGCCACGGATCTCCTCCATACACTTTTAAGTTTCTAGCATGAACATCACCAATAGTAAAGTACCCTGTAACCTCATCAGGTAAGTTTGCTGGGAATTCAATAGCTGTTGTAGGTGATTCAGTTATTTCTATTAGCTGACTTACAGCTTGTACTTTATTATTAAATCTAGTTTCAACTAATCCTTTGAATCTGACATTATAATCTGAACTTATTTCAGGCATCTCAATAACAATTTGTACATTTAGTTCACCTTCATTGTAAGTATCATAATCTAATATTAGTTTATCGTATGTACGATGATATGTTTGTAAAAATCTAGCCAGTTCAAATGTCTTTTCATTGTCAATAGAATTATTACGTCTTAACTCATACACAACAGATCGACCTGATGTTGCTAAGAAGTTTGTGTTCTCTTCTGTCTCAGTAATCTGCTCTTCTGGATCAGCTTTATATAACCCTTCTATAACAACAAGTTTATGTCTACTGAATCGTTTACTATCTTCTCCAATAGCTTTTAGTATTTGAGCTTGAGGTAGAAGGTTACGAGCGATTTGTATTCTATCTTTTACTTCTGGTATATGATCTAGAGTAATACCTTTAAGAAAGTTACCCATTGTAATACCGCTATTAAGTAAAGTATTAGCATTTACTTTATTAAGCCCTTCAGGTAAGTATCTAAGATCTGGTAAATATTTAAGAGCCATTATCTAATAATCCTTTTAGAAGTGAGATGAGGAGATGGATTACCTATAACAGAACTACCTTGCACTACAAGCGTTTCTGTATCCTGTATAGTTTCTACATTAGGAGGAGATGTATTAGCATAGTCTGGAGATAGTTTACCTTCAGATAACATTAAGGTTGTAAACTCTACGTTGTCTCTATGTGCTGGATCTCTCATCTTACGTCTTACTTGAGCAACATCTATATTCTTATTTGTTACACCTGATGTCTTTTTAGATAAGTCAACATTGTTCTTTTGTATATCTTCTGGATCAACCTTAACAACTCTTACACCTTTATCACTTTTTGTTCTATAATCAGTTAAGAGAGTAGCTGTAGGTTTAGCTGTTGCAGTTGTGTTATTAGCTAAATCATCTGCTGAGTTGCTTGTATATGAATACGCAGATCCGGATGTGTTTCCACCAGGATCCGTATCAGGATAATTCTGAGCTGCTGTAATATTAGATTGCTTTGCAGTACCATTTAGATCACCATGGAATGTAGTGTAGTGAGCTGATGTTCCTTCCACTCTAGTAATATTACCCTTTGGAGTATCCATTGAAACATCAGCGTATACTGTACCACCAGCTCTTAGATTCATTGTATACATTTGCATATTCTCACCACCTATTGTACCTGTATCACCAAATACAGATAAGTTATCAGCAGCTATGTTAGCTTCAGGCGAAGTAAGTACAACCTCAGCTTCTGATGTCATAGTTAGTACTCCAGATATAGCTTCTGTATGAGGACCTTCTACAATATATCTACTATCACCTTTTACAACTGTAGATAGTCCTTCAAGGTACTGATGAGCTCCTCCTCCAGTAACTAAATTAGTCTGATTACCATCAACTGTTTTTACATCATCTCCTGTAACAGTTCTTGTATAAGATCCATTAACTACTTCTGTCTTCTTAGTAGAGTTAACGTTATATTCACCACCTACATTAACATTGAAATCACCTGTTACATCGATAGTAAGATTACCTTCAAACTTTAGATTGCCATTCTTTACTTCTAAGAAATAGTCTTCGTTAGCTTTATCAATACGTCTCTTAGATGATATAATAATAGACCCATCAGGTCCAATGTTTATACCATCACCATTCTTATGACGAATCATTATTCTTTCTGAACCAGGAGTATCGTTATATTCTACTGTATGACCAGCTGGTGTTGTATGAGCATAGCAAGTAGAATTACTTATTCCATTACCTTGAGCAGTATCAGCAGGAACATCTGCACCATACGTATTAATTAATAGTCCACCTTTAGCTGTAACTGGCTTTCCTTCTCCTCCAGCGTTTGGATAAGATCCTGTATTATCAGAGAAAGGATGCTGAACAAATCCTTGAGATTTAACCGAACCTTCACCTTGTACTACCTGTCTGTTTACTACAGACTCTACATTATTTGTCTTACCCATTATACATTTCCTTGTGCAGCGCTAATTAATTGAGCTGTTGAAAAAGATCTACTCGTACCACCATTGTTAGTTTTCTTAAACGCTTCTAAGTAACTTGCAATTGAAAGCCCAACCGGTACTTTAGATTCATCTAAATCTTCTTCAGCATCAAATGCTTGACCACCAGGCCATACTTGATAGAAAGCTTCAAAGATCTTTCTTACTGTATCCCCTTGCTGTATTGTAGCATCACCGTTTTGATAGTGAGGTAATACTATCCCTATAGAATACTTATCATGAGTACTAGAGAACGTACCATCTATAGCTATAGGTCTACCTCTCTGTAAATTACCATTTGATTGAACTACATAGTGAAAAGGTATACCGTCATTACCATCAGCAATGTATGATGCGTGTATATCTTTAGCTGTTAATATCTGATCAGGAGTCATCTCATGACCGTAAAATACTAATTCTGTTATCTCTCTACTACATTTTATAAATTCAATTATTAGTTGTTCTTGTGTAGCAACAATATCAAAGAAATCGTCTCTCGTATTAGCGCCATTCCATACAGTGTTCTTACTTGTTACATCATACACTCCTGTACTAGATGTAAACTCTGTATCAGTTTTTAATTGCTGATTAATATCAGTAGGTACAGTAGGTAAAAAAGACTCTATATCAGCTATAGACTTTTTAGTTAATTTTTCAACTAAGAGTATAGCTTTACGAGCTTCCTTAGCTTGTAATAATAAAAGTACGTCTACTGTACTTTCTTTAGGTACTCCAAAGTTTTCTATAACAGATAGAGGTGTTATATCTGATTGTAAAAGTATATCCTGTATAGGATTACCTGTTTTAGTTTTAGCTAGGTTAGTAAAAGATGATACAAAGGAATTTAACGAGGTAGAAAACTCATTAGAAAACTCTGTAAAGTCTTTATTAGATATATCTTTTACTTGATTAGAATACTTCTTTGGAGTTATATTGCTTATTATTGTTTCAGTCTGTGAAGCAGTAGGAGTAGCTATAGCTCCTATAGATGCTTTAACACCTTCTGGAGTAGGACATGTAATGACAATATCTAAAAAGCCATTAGATACTGTTGCACCAGTTATCTTATCCAGATCGGTTTTACTATCACTAACGTTTTTTATTATCTGATCTTGTATACCTGGTATGTTTTGAGATAATATAGCTATACTAGAAGATGTACTGTTAGATGTATTAAGAGCTTGAATACCGCTTAATGTTTCGTTTAATAAGCCTCCCAAACTTGTTGAGTTTAAAGCTTGTACAGCAGAAGCAACGGTTGATGTATCATTAACAAGATCAGAAAACCCTGCACCCACCTTTGCACTTCTTAAGATACTATTAATTTCAGGTATAGTAGCCATTATGAATCTCCAAATTTCTTAGACACTTCTTTAGCAGATATTAATCTCTGTTCAAATGCAGCAGAGTATTTTAGTAATGCACTACTCTGTCTAGATGATCTACGTACAGCACCTCTTATACCTCCTAATCTAGAGTGAAGGTTATAATTACTTATGAAAGAAGACTCTTTATGATAATTATAAGCTGTAGAAGGTGTCTCATATAATGCCATAACAACCTCTGTATATTCTACAATTGTACTAGAGTTTACTAATCTAGCATAAGTTCTTTTAGATTGTTTATTTTCTAGTTCATATACAACAAATGCTAACTGTACTGAGAAGTTTAAATAATTAGCTCCTGGTATAGTATTAGCAAATGTTTTTAACTCTGGTTGTCTTGAGTTCCACTGAGCTATACCTACAGCAGGCTCTACAGGGGGTCTAGCTTTTGGATCTAATGTATGACCTGATTCATGAATAAAGTTACCTACAAATGCAGCAGCACAAGAACCTGGATCTCCAATATTACCTCTTGTTTCGAAGTAACCTTTTAAATAGTTAAAAGCTTGTTCCTGTCGAGTAGATCCAATAAGTTTAAGATTCAATGTACCAGACCCTGATGTACTATAATCAAGCGCATCAGCTTGTTGTGCATCTATCTTTGTTCCTATCTGAGGAGCAGGTTGCCCCACTTCTAGAAGTCTTTCTATTTCAAGCTGAGTAATAAGATCGCCAATTTTAACATTAGTTTCTGTTTGCGAGTTTCTAGGAACAGCATATGCATCCTGAGGTTCTTCATTGATCACTCTTAAACCAGAATCATGAGGTATAGATCCTAACACAAGAGGACTCTGAGAGTGTTTACCGTCTAAGAAGATACCATAGACTTGAGCTCCTACTTGTATACCATCAGGCATAGTAGATCCAGATACACCACCTTGAGTAACAGGTACAACAACAGACGCCCAGGGCAGATCGCTTATCTTTACTTTAGTTGTATCTTCGTTATGAATACCAAATATACGTACTCTAACTCTACCTAGGTTTCTAACATCACCTATCTGAGAAACTACTCCAATAAACCATCTGGAGTCATCACCATAAAACTCTGTGTTTATTGTTCTCATACTGCACCTGTCTTATCAGTTAGCTTAACTATATCCATCTTTAGATTATATTGACCTTCAATAAACATATGTCTAGTCCTGTAAACTAAAAATTTACCTGATTTATTCTTATCAACATCACCTGCTCTTATTGATCCATCAGCTTGAGATGTAGATGCAACATTTAGAAGAATGTTTGACCCTATTCCTATATCTAGGTCACCTGATATGTAAGGTTGACCTGGAACAGTAATTTCATAAACATTGTTTAAAAGAATAGATCTTAACGCTGCTGATTTAATTTTTAACTTATATAATGACTCTTGCTTATGCTCATCAGCATAACCAGCTATAGATGTTACTCCATCTGCTTCATAGAACTTTCTAGATGTAACAACCTCACTAAACACTTTAGAGTTTAGGTCTCCAATATTAACCGCCTCACCGCTTATTCCAGTAAATTTTAATGCATCATCATATCCTAGAGATGATAAAACATCTGAATTAGCTTCTGTGTGATCATACAATCTTTGTAATGTAAATTTACTATCGTGATGAGGTCTATCTGATTTACTTCCAGAAGTTAAGTCCATAGTTTTAAACTCAGACCCTACAGCGCCTGATTGAGCTATTCTTAATGTACTTTCTATTTGAGAAGCCTCATAAGACTTGACATGAAACATTTCAGTACGTCTAATATTTGGACCAGACTCAGTAGGTACTTGGTTATGAGATGTTTGAGAGTAAGAGTATGGATAGTCTTTATTCCATGGCGATTTTACCATCATAGTGTCTAGATCTTCTAGTCTTATAAGATCATCTCTTAATGCTGCATATAAAAAATAAGGTGCACCTAAAGATGTTGCCATCCTATCTCTAAGCCATTCTGTAGCCTGTAAAGGGTTCCAGTAAGGTATGTTTACTTTCATACGTTGTTGTTTTGGCTCTACATTTTCAAACCTAAGTGTTTTGTTAAGATGAGAGTTTAGTATATCCATAACAATAATTTCTGGTATTCCAGTATAGGATTCGCTAATCTTTTTTATAGAACTTAAATAAGCGTGCTCTTCCATGAGAGTAAGAGTGTGTAGATCTGTTCGCTCATTAACAGATACATTATTAGCAACACCTGTTATCATAAAAGTTTTTACAATTGGTGATGAGTCTTCATGAGCAAGTAATGTTATAGTTAATCGCTCACTTCCTTTAATACCTATAACATCTTTAAACCTAACATCATCTACTAACGCGCATGTACCTGTGAGATATGGTAACTCTACACTTTCAAATATATTAAGCTCAGCTATTGACCTAGAAATATCCATTGGCGGTCCAAATGCTATATCATACCTATCTGCAGTAAATATAACACTTTCAATTATGTACTGAGTTTGAGAATTGTTAGTCATGCTTATGCTTTCAATAGTCTAAAATATTCACTCACAACACTTGTAACTCTAGATGGTTTTATTATAATTATATCTTTTAACTTATCATTAAATTCAATATTATCTTCCATAATAGTAGTAGGTATTAACCCTGACGTTGTTTGATTGTATGGGTCTATATCTACTATATCTCCAGCTGAATTTTTATAGTATAATGTAGCGTTATATTGTACAGACTCGCTAATAAGGTTAGCAGTGTTTATTGCTTGTTCTTCTGCTGTAGTACCTGCTACAATCTGTTCCGTCTGTCCAAAGTTGTTATTTAATCCTGCTTCGTTTTCATCAGAAGCAATAACTATCTGACCGAGATCTAAATTACGCTCTATTACTCTACCTGTTGTACCTGATGTTTTACCTAAAACAAAATCACCTGGTAAAAAATTAGCTGCTATAGCATCTTCTGTTGTAACAGTTCTATGAGGATATCTTTTTTTAACTAACTCTCTCATTTCTCTTTCTGGTAGAGGCCAGCCTGATTCTCTTAAACCATCATTCATAAAAAAGAATGTCCAATGATAGTCAGGAGTACCATAGAGTTTCTGAGATACCACATCAGGCCTATCTCCATCCAGTATAGTATATTTCTCATAAAAGGCAACTTCACTTTTTAATTGATCAATCATATCAATGTAAGAAGTTATATTAGGAAACACAGTATTAGCTTCATTATCACCGAAGTTATATTCTACGAATGGAAATCTTTGAAAGTACATATTAATATTCCTTATTCTGTACTAAGTCTTTATGCAGTGTACCTGATTCAATAAAGGACATAGTAATATCTACTTCAGTAAAATCTCCACCTTCTAAGAATCCCATACCTGAAGCATTGTAAGTAGCTGAGAAACTTCTAATATAAGAAGGAAGTATTCTAGTAGCTAGACGTTCCTTTTTATTATCATACTTTAACTCTATTTGAAATACGTTAGGGAACTTGTAACCAGCGTTTATACCTGCCATTTCGATAACTTCAGGGTAAAGATTAGATCTAAAAAATTTAATAATATCTTTTATCGCTTGAGTTTCCTTTTTAGATGTAGGTATTAATTTAAATGTGAACGTAAATTCTCTTAGAGGCACACTTTTAAATAACGCTCTTGTGTTTGGATTAATAGCTACTCTTGTAGCAGAACTAACAGCTCCTCTTGCTGCATCACTAGGTATAAATTTAGCAGCTCTATTAACAGCTAACCTAGCTAGGTCTTTACTACCTGAACTTCTATTCCCGATAGCATCAATGATTGAAGCTGCAGTATCACCTATACCAGTAACTATAGAAGGTAAAAGACTTGCTCCTTCTTGCATTGCTGATTGAGCCCCTGCTCCTAATATTCCTAAGTCAACATTTGAATAAGCAGCTCCGTCTGTAATTTGTACTGCTTGTGGTAAGTATAGAGTAGCGCTTCCTTTAGGTCCTCCTTTAAAACTTTGACCAGTAGCATTTTGAATACCTGACGCAGCTGTTCCTGGAGGTCCATTATTAGCAGTAGTTACTCTTTGTTTAAATTCTTTTTTCTTCTTAGTACTACCGAAATGAAAACCGTTTTCATCTCCGAAGGCTTCTTTTTCATAAATTTCTTGAGATTGTTCGTTAGCCGTCTTTAAGGATATATCAGCTATATCAAATAAAAAGTTTACATCAAACGATTCTATCTCTCTAGCAGTAAATTTAATTTCTGCTGCATACGGAGTGTTCTTATTATCAATAGGAAACTTGTAATTATCATTCATA
>VMHT01222320.1_pt1 | contig 20515 bp, 24 predicted proteins | sample 4693611 | NCBI WGS metagenome assembly VMHT01 (sample SAMN12280063, study PRJNA550983) | marine metagenome | isolation source: seawater sampled from same location over 5 years 0.02-0.2 micron viral filtrate | place: USA: collected off the coast of southern California halfway between the port... ...
AAAATTCCAAAAAAAATGAAATATACCCGTGGTGTGGGTATAAGCAAAGTCCGTTTTGATTTATGTAATTCGATGTAATTGAATGTAATTTTCAAATCGCAGGTATTATTGCGAAAAAAAATAGTATTTAAAAGATAATAATATAAATAGACATAACAAAATGGCCTTTCCCATGCTTTTCTCTTCTCTCTCTTATATTTTTTCGCCTTCTATTCAGAAGTGTCGTCATCAGCCCGTAAAACTCATGGAAAGACAGTCTGATTTCGTGGGTGTTGTCGAACCTACCAACCCATCGTCTAGAGTTTCTGCCTCTTTTCCCGGAGGTAGATACCAAACCCCCATTGAATCTATTCTTGTACAGGGTGGATCACTTAGAACCTGGACTTATAGATCTCCAAAAGTTGAACAGGTTCAAGTAGTTCTTAGTAGCGAGGGTCGTCCAGTTGATGCAGATATTGAGTTGTGGCACGGACCTGATAATACGCCGTGTAAGATGCGTGTTTATGTAGAAAATGGAAGAACTCGACCTTTCTCTGCAGTAATTGAAACACCCAGAGGACCAAATACCGTCGCAGTTCGTAATATTGGTCAAATAGAATTTCCTATTGCCGCTAATGTGGTTGCTGACGTGGTTGATATGCCATCTATTGATTGTGTACAATCTACGACGACTATCCAAGGAGGGGCTCTTAGAACATATCCATTTGATCCAAGGGTAGAAAGCGTTCAAGTTCTTCTCAAGACAGATGGTAGACCTCTTAATGCAAGAGTAGAACTTCTTCAAGGTCCTAATAACAATAAGCAGGTAATTGAACTATATACAGAAGATGGTTGCGATAGACCTTTCTTTTGTGTTCTAGAAACACCTGGTTCTGGAAATGTGGTTCGTGTAGTTAATACTGCTCCAGTTGAGTTTCCCATGTCGGCATCTGTAGTTCCGGGGGCTATTAATAATGATCTAAGGACTGGACCTATTATGGGAGGTGACGTAATTATCGGGGGTGATGTGGGATGGTAAATAAAAACATAAATTGAAAAAATTACAAAAAAAAATAAACGTTAAGAAAAATTTAAATAAATGGTGTATCATGATAGATCTATAACAATCATAGACTTGGACAACATGTCCTCTACTCGGTAAATATCCCGGTCAAATCTCTTAGCCATGAAGTCTCTGAGGTTTGATGTCTGGACGAAGCGGGTGTTGAGGTGAAGACAAGAAACGACGGAAATAATCGAGCGGATGGATTGCCACAGGAAGCTCCCCAACAGTAACCTTCTCCTTTGACCGTCGCGGAAGCCGCGGTCCTCTCTCCAACCCTATAACTTACAATAGTGCAATTCCATCTAAGACTCTAGCCCGGTCATTGCCTTTAAAGGACCAGTTGGGTAAGATTAAGATCTGCCCGATTGCGACTACGATTATTTTGTGAGCTCAACTGTTTCTTGAATTAACGGATCCTTAACCAAGAGTTTTTATTGGTGAGCCCCAATAAAAATGGTTTCCCGGCCAAGTAAATCAATTTGATTTACACACACTTTAAAATCTTTAGGGATTACAAAGGGTGTGTAAAGAAATTTACAATGGCAACTGGAACAGACGCCGACTATATTACCCCTCATCGCCAAAATGCAACCTACGAACCAGAGGATGAAAAACCTCCTCCGATTGTGAGGAGGCTAAACATGGAATGTTCAAAAAGTCCTACTAAGAGATGGGCTGATTATGAAGATGATGAACCTCTACCTGAAGTAATTTTTGGCAAAACCATGAAGCCTTGTGTAGTTGAAAATCTAAACGATAAGTTTAATTCGGTTGATGATGAAAATTGGAGGCGCGGCGAAAGTAAAGGTTGGACTGTAGTAAATCGTACTAAACCTCGCCGATTTACGCGGTGGGATAAGAAGACTAATAATTAGATAAAAATAAACCAGTAAACTCTTCGGAGTTCTTAAGGCTGGGTAACTAAGAAATATGCCATCAGAATACCCACCGACACTTCCACCTCGGCCGCTATTTCAAACATCGCCAAGATTTGGACATAGGACCACTCCAACGCCAACTCGTGAAAATAGTAGAAGTCCTAGTTTAAACGAATGTTCTGAAGTAGATTCCAGGCGTAATAACATTAGAGAATCATTTATCTATCTAAATATCATAGATGAAGTAATTGAACTAGCAGATAGGACAAACAATCTAAAATTGAAAGTCATAGATGCTTTTAGAGATCCTAATTGTGAAAACTGTAATTTCTCTGAATATGGAATATGTAGATCTCATAGATATGGGTCTGGTGTTTATAATAATCTATCAAATCCTGTTCATCCGGTAAGAGAAGAACCGATGTCTCAAGTTTTGAGATTGGATATTGATTCTCGGCGAGCAGAAGCACGGGAGTTTACTGAGACTTTTATGAATAATCTAGGTGTTTAGGTTTAAAATACAATATCCGTAAGGCTTTTATGACTCCTAGGAGTTATAAAAGTAGGTTCTATGCACAAAGATTAGGTTCATTAATCTCTAGTTTTATATGAGGTACATAACAATCTAAATAAAGTTTCTTAAATCCACCCTCCTTCTTTATATACAAAGTAACTAAAATAAAACACATCGAAGAAAATGATACGAACGATCCACCTGCTATTCCAAGGGTTAGTTTATTATTATTGGTACTCTTTTCATATGATACTAAAACATATATGGCACACGCTGTTACAAAAGAAGATAACAAACAAAAGATAAAAACCCATACAGCCTTACTATTTATATAAAACTTTCTATAATAAGTTGGATTAATATTTCTATAATCAACAAGACAAACAGGGCATTTTAGGCTTCCGGTTTTATCTATTAATTCTATAAGACATTCTTTATGAACATATCTATCGGTGCAGTTACAGTCAGATTTCCATGGAATAGTGTCATTACCAGCACATATGTAACACTCAAGTTCGTTATTATTTATACATATTTCTCCCATTTCTTTATCAACCATTAGATACATTATAGGTAATAAATAAATTAATAAATTCTTTTTAGCGGAGAATCTATAAATCTGTATAATTATTTGTAGTAGTTTTATGAAATATGCATTTCTTACAACAATTTTTAATCAAATCTGGATAATTAAAATCTACATGAACATTTAACTTTTCAGGCGGAGGATTCCAATTCATTCCAAATATGTTTATCTCCTTGATATTATCCATAGATTCTAACATATTTATTACAAGAGCTCCTGTTGATGGACCCCATTCGGTTAATGAATAACTACAAGGTTTATTGTCGCATTTGTTACACCCTGGGAATAATTTCAAATTATCTCTAAATTTAGTTTTATCTCTACCTATATCTATAACTCCCAATGGATTTTCAAGACCGTTATACGAGAAAACATACGAAGGTTCTGTTACATACATGGTGTATACCCCTTTTGGAATATAATATTTCCAAAGCATACGATCTAATTTACCCATTCCCAATTGACGTCTTACAACCTGTAAATCTGTTCTCTCATCTGATTTCCTATTTTTTGCATCATTAAATCTTATTATACATTGACATTCATTTATCTTTTTACTATCGTTTTCTGATATAGGACCATTTCCTACAACAGCCACCTGCTGTGCAACATAAGGAGAGATCGGAGAATGATTTGGTAATCCTTGTATTTCATTATCCGAGAAAGAATTTTTATTAGGTGGATAGCGTCCAATTAAATATAATATAATAATTACCGATAAAATTATAAATATTACTACTTTACATGTTACTCCTTTTTTCATATTATATTATTTATTGTATATATTAAATATTATATTATATAATAAATGAATAAAGGTGAATTGAATTTTGCTGTAATATTATTTGTTCTTATGTTTGTTATATCAGGTGGTAATAAACTTTTAAATTATAGAACACCTGTTTCAGAGGCTCTTAGATTTTCTAAAAAAACAGGGTTTAGTTTGAATAATAGTGAATATATAGTATTTATTGGGGGTTTATGGGAATTGATCGCAGCTGGGCTTATTATATATTCAATATATAATGATAATAGAACTTACTTACAAATGGGTGTGATAGCACTTATGCTTTTTACATTCTTAGCAACTCTTATATTCTATACAAGACCTTTTAAATATAAACCATTCTTATCTAATCTTAGTGTATTTGCAGGATTGTATTTGATATTGAGAGTTTGTGAGTTTAAGTAATGTATATTAACTAAGAGAAGACATTCTATTAATTAATTCAATATCTACATTAGGTTCAATTTCGGTTACTATTCTATTGAGTTTCTTTTCCTTTGAATCTAGTAACATTATAGCCATGGCAGAATAATTATGTAGATCAATAAGTGTATCTCTTAGACTTTCTGTTGGGATAAGTGTTATACTACTATTTGTAATATTGCTAAGGCGATTTATTTTATCTCCAATTCTTACAAGAACTCCTATGGGTCCGTATGTTTTATATGCATCTCCATAATCAGTGTTCTTTTTTATAAATAAATCCAATCCTTCTCTTTGAATTTGTTTCATTTTATAAGCATCACTATCTTTATCACCGGCAAGAGACATAACAATAAAATTTAATGTATTGTTTTTTTAAATTAAATTAAATTAAATAACAATACATGTAATTAAATTATCATTTCTTAACTTTAGCAGGTTTCTTTTCCTTAGCAACTTTCTTTTCCTTAGCAGGTTTCTTTTCCTTAGCAGGTTTCTTTTCCTTAGCAGGTTTCTTTTCCTTAGCAGGTTTCTTTTCCTTAGCAGGTTTCTTTTCTTTTTTATCTTTGGATGTTTTTGGCAACGATTTTTTAACCTTTGCCCACGCCTCTTTCAAAGTTAATTTTTTCTCAGATCTTAATTTCATAACCCTCTTCAGTACTTCAGGATCTCCTGGCATTTTATTTTAAATGAATGTTTTATTTTTATTAATTATACGAACTTTGTTTAGTTTAATCTACAATGTAATACCATGCGACTATAGAGTACCTGTTCTTATCCACTACTACAGGAGATACAAAATGGTTTGTTTCATTATTAGGTTCTAGTTTGAACAAATTTATTTGACCTACTTCTGGTGAGACGGTTTTATGTATCTTATTGTCCTTATCACAAAAGTGTAACTGTCCTCCATATGTTGGATACCAGTCATATGCAAGTGATATAGTAAGGGCTATATCTCCCTTGTTTTTATCATGGTGCATTGAGAGAAAGTCATCCATCCCGTAATTACTAATGAATATTTCACCAGGTCTGATGTTCCTATCGCCAGTTATCTTACAGATTGTATCGGTTAAGGGCCAACTCTTCATAGTATCATTAACTCTACAAGATATGCAGTTGCACGTATCGTAATGCCCAAGAATCGTTCTTCGGAACCTATACGTAAATAGTTTCTTTTCATTAGCGCGCCTACATGATAATTTTGATTCATCTGATAATTTCTCCTCATAATTAACATTCCATTCTCCGTTATGAGGAATGTTTGCGTATACCCACCATTTGTAATTATCCAATTCATGTTTAAATGAATTTGCGACCTCAATAGATATAAAGTTAGGGATGGTGATTATACCCTCATCTTTATAAATTTTGTTGTAATATTTGAAATCTATGTTCTCATTGACAAATTTTGCAATTGTTTTTCTATTATAAGGGCGGATGAGGTATTCTACCTCAGAGTAAGGGGCTATTCCAAAGGTGTCATTATCCTGAATATTCACTGATGTGTTTGGAAAATTGAGTAACTCTGCGATTCTATAGAAGTAAGACATCCTGCCACCAATCAGGTACTTTGCAGATGCCATAATGTGAATATTCTTGAATGCATTCATGGTCTCTTTCTGTGCAATACTCTTCATAAGATGTCCGCTCCACCTCATCAGTTGTAGCGGTTCTAAAGGCTCTGTTTCGTCCCAGACCACTTCAATCCCTTTTAGGTCGAAGTGAGACTTCAGGTCGTAACATACATTTTGGTCATCAGTGCATACAAAGATTCTAGAAAGCATGGATCTTTGCAGCGCAAGTTCGCATTCGGAAATGTAGTTTTCTATTGGTAAGAAGACGGGGGTTTCGGTTTTCTTATCTGTGAGGCGAATATGAACAACGAGATCCGTTTCGGCATTGAACGGAGTCTTTTTCACTAAAGTATAGATCTCATCTTCTACACTGGGTACAAAGGTGCAAACCGAGTCTTTTAGAAAACGAGACGTTCTACCGAGGTTCCAAAATTCATCCCGTTGCGCAATCGTGCCCTCTACATACGTGGGCCAAACTTCTATGCAATCGGACTCTTCCACGATATCAAACGATGTGAAATAAGAGTGCCAATTCTTATCTGATATATCCGGTACGTCATTGTATGACCCATTAAAACGAGGTATATCATAACCATCCTTTATGAACCCCAGAGTAAAGCCATTCTGTGTAGCATATTTTGCAGCGTTCATCACATCGTGGATAATAGCCCCAAGACCTCCACTGTTTTGTTTTGTAAAATTATAACCGTATATCGATTTTGTTGACATATTGTATTGTAATAAATTATTATTTTAAACTAATAAATTTTACATAAATTGTATTGATTTAAAGACATATGATATTAATTTATAACATGGTTAAGAAGGTTACAATTACAGACCGCGAATATAGACTTCTTAAGAGGACTAATTCTGTCGTTCAAAAGAATGTAAACTTTCTAGAAAAGGAGAATAAGAAGAATAAATTTTATTATGACTGTCTATGGGAATCTTTTTGTGCTTCTTTGAATAGTAGGGATTCTCTAAATAGAGAACTTAATAGTGTTCATCATCAACTATATGATGAGACTTATTGTAGCGGTTATTTGCGTCATGAGTTGGATGAACTTAACAAGAAGTATACTAAGCTTATGGGCGATTATGAAAATCTATGGTGTAAGTATGACGACCAGCAAACTATTGTAAAAGAGGAAGAGACAGTGAAGCCTTGGTCTGGAAGAATCCTTTAATTGATTTAAAGAAATAAAAAATAATATGATGTAATAGTAATATTATGCAGATCTTTGTTAAGACTTTAACGGGTAAGACAGTTACATTAGAAGTTGAAGCGTCTGATACAGTAGAAAATATAAAAAGTAAAATTCAGGATAAAGAAGGAATACCACCCGATCAGCAAAGACTAATTTTTGCTGGTAAACAGTTAGAAGATGGTAGAACCTTGAGCGATTATAACATTCAGAAAGAATCGACATTACATTTAGTTCTTAGACTTAGGGGTGGGGTATAAAAGAATGTAATACAATTAGTAAGATAAATTTATGGAGGTATAGCTCAGTTGGTTAGAGCATCGGTCTTATGAGCCGAAGGTCGCCGGTTCGAGCCCGGCTATCTCCATAAATTTATCAGAAAAATAGGGAAAGATTGCAAAAAAAAAATAGGTCTAAAAAATTAATTTAAAATTATATCAGATAAGTAATCAACTGACAACAATGGAGTGTTCTATTTGCTGCGAGAAATTTAATAAATCTAATCGTTTGAAGGTAGAGTGTAAGGGGTGTGATGGAATGGAAGTTGGTTGGGCTTGCAGAACATGTTGTCAGACTTATATCATTACAAACCAACAAGAAGCATCGTGCATGTTTTGCAAGTCTACATGGGATCGCGATTTCTGTAACAATAATCTAACTAAAAAGTGGGTAGGTAATGAATATAAAATACACATCGAGAATATTCTTGTAGAACAACAGATTTCCCTTTTGCCATCTACACAACCTTACGCATTATCTAGAAAGCGTCAAACAGAACTTTACAGGCAAATAGATTTAGCCAAAGAAGAAATCTCAAGACTTAATAATCTAGTTAAAGAACAACATGAAACCGTTAAGGCGTACCAGCTTGAAATCGCCAGAATAAACAATGGAACTTCTACAAGTACTGAACGCACTGAAACATCCTTTAGTCACAAATGTCCTTTGGAAGACTGTAACGGATTTCTCGATAGCAAGTTTGTATGCGGAACATGTGAAAAGAAATTTTGTAAAGATTGTATGGAAGAGAAGAAATCCGATCACGTCTGTAATGAAGAACTTAAAATGACTATAAAGGCTATCATGAAACAATCAAAGCCCTGCCCGGGTTGCGGTGAGAACATTTCTAAGATTGATGGTTGTGATCATATGTGGTGCGTGAAATGCCACAAACAGTTTTCATGGAGGACGGGTGCTATCCTCAATGGTCATAATCATAATCCAGAATACTTTAGGTATCTGAGAGAAACTGGACAGACTATCGCCCCTACTCCGGGTGGTAGAACTGAAAGGGTGTGTGGCGTTGAAATCACGGATAGAACAATTTATGATATAGTTGTACAAGTTTTTCCAGATGCTATACTAAACCAATCTTCCCGCTTCGTCACACATGCATCCCCTATCGTTTTACTTTTTACTGGTATGTACAGAATGTATAGACACATTCAATGGGACATCCAAAGAAACGACAGATTTGCCGAAAATCATCATGAGTTAGATCTTAGAAAGGCAAGGGTAGATTTTCTATTGAACAGAATTGTAAAGGATGAATGGAAGAGAATTATTCAACAGCTTGACAAAAAAAGGTCTAAAGAGACAGCATACGTTAATATCTGGAGACTCGCAGAAACTGTATTCGCATCATTTATTGAGAGAATAGTTGCAGTATCCCCGCGTGAACGCGTAACCTCATCCCGTCTTGAATTGATTAAGATCTCAAAAGAAATGATGGACTTTAAACAATACATTAATACGCAGTTTTTGAATTCCCGAAAGATTTATGGATCATCTTCCTGTCCCGGAATCAGTCATAATTGGAGAGACGCCGGAAATTACAAGGCTTACACTAATGTACAAAAGGCCGAGGACGATAAAATTAGAAACGAAGGTGGAACTCTACCTAGGTATTATACTGATGAATGGTACATTCAATGTCTTACAGAGGACTGGACAAAACTTCTTAAGCCTCCTCGTTAAGTGTTTTCTTGAAAGCAAATGAAAAATTAAAAAAACTAGCATACATTTCATCATGACTTAGTCTCTTTCCATCATATACATTATACCATTCGTGGAAATAATTCATGCGTACTAAATGTAGGTTGTATTCTTTGCATTTATTGATAAATGTTTCTTTAAAAACGAAATATTCTGGGAGAGCTCCTCTGAATTCAAAATAAGTAGTTCTATTTGTATTTCCTGGCATAAGGTTGTAGTTATACATAGAATCGTCTATTTTTTGTATATTTAGAATACTTGTTGAAATGTTTCCATTTTTTTCAAGTTCTGAATAAATTTGATCCCCGTCAGATGTTGTTCCGATAAAAAGACCTCCATTTTTTAATTTTTTAGAAATCATATTTAGTGTTATGTCTATGTCTTTTACAAAGTAGTGGAAAGAGAATTGACATGATACCACGTCATAAACACAATTTCTATCCTTGACATTCAACTTATTTAGGACATCTGGGTCCGTAGCTGAGATAACCCAGAAATAACACCTTGGAACTTTCATTTGAGTCTTCATTAGATTGAATCTTTGAATAGCGCCGTCAAATTGTTTTTTCTCGTGAATGGATTTTGCATCATTGTCTATTCCGGTTACATATGTGAAGTTATTTTTAACCCATTTGAAAATATCTCCTCCCCTACCAACAGCTACATCTAAAAGAGATTTTCCTTGTGTTTTAAGTTTAGCATCTGTAATTATTTGAAGCTTTATCCAGTTGTGAAATTTCCTGAGATTATCGATGTCTGACATAATGTGATGTATTGTAGTGTATTGTAATTTAGTGTTTTTTATTCTTAAATGTTATATTTTTTAGCAATTTAATGTAATGTATTTAAAAAAATAATACATTATACATTATAATGGATCCTTCGGTAGATTTTATGCCAACTCAAAAAGAATTTGAAATTATCGTTGAAAAGATAGAAAAAACTTCAAATAAAAGAAGACTTTCTACTCTTGTTCACGGACCAAGAGAAAAGCCTTATCCTGGAGTTTTGCCATATGATTATCATACTACGGAAGCAAAAAAGCACAGATTGTTTTGCATGGATCACAAAAATTCTGATCTATTTTATGACACATATGATGATTATGGTCGTAACATTTCTAAACAGGAGCGTAGGCAAGAACTGGTTCCCTGGGTAAGGGTTGCTTATAGAAAGGGAAAGCTTTATATACCGGTTGATAAGAAAAATGCTCTTAGGTCTTTGCGTTTGTTGTAAAAAAAATAAAAATAATTGTATACCATAAAGAATGAGTGCTAGTAACGAGGAAAATTTTGCTTTAACCCAGGTTAAGATGGCTGGGATTAAAAAACAGCTTAACGCTGATTCGTGGAATGACGAGTATGAAAATGTAATTACAGAGTGGGGTGAGAAGGCTTCGGGTCTTAGGTTTATGCATGCAAATTCTTCAGGGTATTGGAGGGGTCTTTCTAATAATTTAACTCTTTACAGTATTATTGCTACAACCATTGCATCGGCGGCGTCTTTAGTAGCCGGTAGCATAGACGACGTAGATTCTAAGGATGCGGTTTTATTTGCAGCGGGTGGTGTTGGTCTGTTTACTTCTTTTATCCAGAGTTTAAAGAAATTCTATAACGCTGACGAGAAGGCAGCGGAGCATGGTTCTATTGCTAAACAGTTCGGTAGTTATTACAGATATGTATCTATTCAAATGGGTATGTCTAGAGAAGATCGCAGACCTTCGGATGAATTATTTGAGTGGGCTCTTAAGGATTATGAAAGACTTCAACAAGAAGCTCTCCCTCTCAGAGGTGCGGATATAGCCTTATATAAAAAGACATTTAAGAATTCTTCTCAGGCGGCACCTGATAATTGCAAAGGTGATTATGTAATTCCAATATACAACCGTACTCCCAAAGCGGATGAAAGCTGGAGAGATTGTGATCCTTAAATTTATTACAAAAAAAATACAATATTAAAAAATAAATTCATATAAGTGTATACATTCAGGTATGGATGAAATATGCGCTAATATGAATTTATTAAAGGTTGAAGAACCAGAATATGACGATAATACAATGAAATTAAAAGAAGATCTAGACACTTTTATGAGAGAAATAGCAAAAGCTAGGACATATGATGTAGACGTTTATGATTTATGTGTTAGTTGTGGTCACGATCTTACTTGGGATGTTCAATACACTGTTCGTGAAATAGACATTCATTGGTTACAAACAGACGGCTTTGAATATTATCTTAAAACAATGCATCAATACATGTCCTTAAATAATAACGAATCATATAATAAGGCGTTGGAATTATTTCATAAACTACTCGAATTATTTACTTTAACTGTAGAATAACTTATTAAACGGTATAAATAAATAATACATATTAATTTAGATGTCTATTAATCTAATTACAGGATGTATGTTTTCTGGAAAAACATCAAATCTAATAAAGATAGCTAAGAATTGTAAAAAAGATAATCTTAATGTAATAATTATCAATTACATAGGTGATACTAGATATTCAAATTCTGATCAGATCATGACACATGATGGAATTTCAATGGATTGTAAAACTTGTGGAAAAGACTTAATTGATATTCTTATTAAAAGTAGTGTTTTGACAGCCGATGTAATATGTATTAATGAAGGGCAATTTTTTGATAATCTTGTAGAGTTTTGTAATATCTATGCTTCCTTAGGGAAAGAAATATATGTATGTGGACTAGATGGAGATTATCTAAAGAGACCCTTTGGAGAAATTTTAGATTTGATCCCACATTGTGACACCGTAATAAGATTGAGTGCAGAATGTTCATGTGGAAAACCGGCTAATTTCACAAAAAAATTGAGGAGTACACCAGAATTGATACACATTGGTTCTCACGAAACTTATTCTCCCGTTTGTAGAAAGTGTTATGACAACTAATTTAAATTGACTTAAAAAATAAATTAATAGATTACAATAGTAATGGCTGCATCAGAGGCAAAGGTTATTGAATTGGAGACTAAATTAAATGAAATGATGAAAAAATTAGAAAGGATCGAAGAAGGTACTTCTAAGATGGCTAAACACATCGAGTTCATTGAGGGTGTTTATGGAACAGTTAGTGCCCCAATGTTTTGGATATGTAATAAAGTAAATAGACTAAGGGGAGAAATTAAAGAAGCCACACCCCCTACCCTTGAAAATGAAAAAATGAAAGAAAAAGAAATCAATATTCTAGAACAGGATTAATTAAATTACCAAAAAAAATACAACTTAAAATTAAATTACATTACATTATAATATAATAAGATTGTAATGAATATCAAAAAGTTTCTCGTTTGCAAAATAAGCGAAAGGTTTCCGGGGGAGCTTAATCAAATTATATGGGAAAATGTAAAAAATACCGCAGCTTCTCAAATAGCGTATATGTATTATTATAAGGTTGCTAAAAACAATGACATCTTTTTAGAATTAATGCGTATGGCTGATTATGATTTAGAGATTACACAAGATGGTGAAACAGAATTGTATCAACTTCCTATAGATTGGGCATCTGAAATACCCGACGACTTTTATGTACATAACCATAGTTGTTATCCTAATGATTGGAGCGTTGATCTAAAAATATCGGAAAAACAAAGAATTGCTAAATTTATAAAATATGCTAAAAAGAACATAACTTATAAATATATTCAAGAACCCGGTGCATGGTTGGACGCTATAAGGACTATTAGAGAAATATTTTTCATAATAGATTTTCCTCCTACATCATGGAATCCGCCCATTAATGATTCATTTTGGCACGATCTTAAGTACATTCTAGATAAGGTAAAGTTTGAAAATGCTCAGCATCAACAATGGATGATTCAAGGGACTGGGGTTATGTGGTGGGATTACTAAAACAACACCAAAAAATCATTAACCTTGGGGTTAAAAATAAATACGTTATTTGTTAAATAAAAATATTTATTTAAGATAAATAGATGTCGAAGGAAGATAATAAGGATCTAAGTCAATTAATTATAATTGTCCTGGCTATGTCAGCATTAGCACTTTTTCTATCTCGCTGGTTAAGTTCAAGTGAGAATAGTGCAGCTCAAGAGTATGTAAATGCTTTAGGTGATGACAGTATAGAACGTGATAATTTAAACATGGGAGTTGTGGTTAAAGATTTATTGAGTAAAATAAAAAAATTAGAGAGAGAAAAAATTGTAAGTAACGATAAAATAGACTCGTTACAGAGACAGGCTGCCATTGAACTTGAGCAATCTAAATTTTTAACTTCTAACGTATTAAAGACTACAACTTAATTTTCAATTGGCTTATCAAGTATATGATAATTGAATTGCAATGCAAGAATTGTCCAAGCTAGAAGAGGTGTTAAGGCGATCTTAGATCCTTTATCGGGATGTAGACACATGCAACAAGCGGTAATAGCAACTACACATGCCAATACATACATACCATACTTTTTCTCATTGAAGCAAGAGTATACCACAATCCAAATACAAAGGAAAGCGGTCAGAATACCATGCATAATATCAGATATTCGATCTTTACGAGAATTCATCCACGAATATCCGATTAATAGATACAAAATTGGCCAAACTATACCGAACATATATGAAGGCGGTCGCTGTGGCAGAACGGATCCTTCATCTCGAGGCGTGGGACATAGCATTGACAATACATAACCCGATACAATTGGGGTCCATATTCTCCACTCAGTAAAATCTATAATGTTTGTCATTTATATATCGTAAATATTATTAAATAAATATATTTATTAAATAATAATTATGAAAAATTCTAAATTAAAAAGATCTTTAGGGAGACGTGCTTCATTCTTAAGTTTTGGAAATAGAGAGGACGCACACACCTGGCAGCACTTCAGCTCGAATTTAATTAGTTGTCAGCAACAGCAGTGGGATTGCCAGGATGGTTATCAGAGTGCGTGCGTATTGCATTCGACTTATTGCCAAGGCGCGCCACCCCAATCCACAACCAGTGGCCCACCCCCACCCACCATAAACTCCGAGGCCACCGCTTTGCTCGCCGCGCTTCCCCCGATGGACGACGGCAACCCTTGCAAAGATTTGTGCGATAATTGTTACGAGAAAAAGCTTGGTACTGACTACTGCGATTCGTGTGATTTTTGCACTTGGACCGTATACGGCTGGAAGGCTACTGACCCCACCACGCACCCTAGCTATAAACCCGGACCCAGTGATCTCTTCTACGACGGGCCCCGTCCAACTCCCTCCACCCCTTCCGCCTCCGCCAGCGCCAGCGCCAGCCCTTCCGCCTCCGCCTCCGCCAGCGCCAGCCCTTCCGCCTCCCCCGACCCCAATAGAGACATGCCATATTATGGAGCAATAAAAAATAGTGTATATAATTATACATGCGGCACTGGTGAGAGTGTAGGCTGTCTTACAGATGCTGGTATGTCAGTCCACAAAGATAGCACTGACTGTTCTATAGGTTCATTTTTATTCTGTAAGGACTCTACCGGACAGATGAAACCGCAATACGGGACTTCATCGACGGCTAAATATCGTGCACTATATCATCAAGATGTTTCAGAATCGTTACAAGCTTGGGCTGAAAGAGTCAGGGCTAGATCAATAGCTATGGAATATGGTAAAATGTGTACTAAAGTGGGTAGTCAAGTAGATGACTGTTATTCACGAGGTAAAGTGACCTTTAGTAGTTGTTCTCACAAAGCGTTGATGTGGGAAGATCTACACAGTAATCCAATATTGAAATATTTCGTAGGGGCAACTTGGGGGCCTCCCTCTAACCCACAAAAGTGGCCCGACGATTCTACTATGTTAAAAATAGAAACCCAGCCATCCCTTAAAGATAAAAATCCAATGGGACTCGGGTATTTAAAAATACCAACAACGTCAGAAAGCGACCCGAGCTGGACCTACGCAGCTCGCATCGGCAATAATTATACTTATGAACCGAAAGAAATAAACGGGGAACACATTTATATGTTAATAGCTAGAAAATTTACCGATACAGAATCTTTAGAAATTTTTAAAGCTCTTACTCAACAATACACTGCTATTTCGGGGACTAGATTAAGAAATGGTTACAATTTTATTTTTACACCCCATGGTCATATAAGTTTTAGGATAGGTGATCAGGATCAGGTAACATATTATAATCCATATATTCATTCTCATGCTTCATCCTCCACTGATACTCCTATCGCAAACATCTCAACTGACCCGGGTCGTACAGACAAACCCAATACATTGTCTAGCTCTGATATCAACTATGGTATAAGAGATTTCAGCGCAGCGAATGCATTTAAATCAAAGACTATAGTATATGGACACAGTGCTAAAGTTGTGATGAATAGAACATCTACTTACATTTTATATACTCCGGCAGATGATCAGAAAATATCATCCGGTATCACACCGGCCGATGAAAAAGAAAATCTAATCAAGACGAATCGTTATTATTTACTATATAACCCAATGCATCAAACAGACTTTAAAAAATTTTATCAAGCGCATATCCAGATTGCCGTCGACAAGAAAGACACGAAACCCTCTACACATATTTACCAAACAGCGCAAAAAGGTGCATACGGTTCAACAGGTGAAGCCCTCCCACCTCCAGGTGGTTGCAACGGGCCACATTATGAAATTCCGTCTTATAAAACAATTGTTTCAAGGTATTGTAATGCTTTTCAAATGTTAGGAATGGGGGCTTTCTTTGGATCACATCGATATGTTAAACACTACGCAGATCCTTTGTGCGCTTTCATACAAAACAAGCAACTTGCTAGAAGTTCGTTTGCGAATAATTTAAATATAACACCGAAGACTCTTACCGAGGTGCATTATCTAAATATCCCGACCACTAATGCAACGGCAGAAGATGCTGTGAATAGGTTTTTATATGAGACAGAAAAACAGGGTAGTTACTTTAATAGTATGTCTTGGGGATGTCCTGATCACGGTGCTGATGATACGGCAAACAGCCCTACTATTTACCAATGGATGTCTGGAGGGCAGTACGGACATAACCAAGACGGTGGGATGTTGGGTCCGGGTAGCACATCATTTATTAAAGAATTTGTTACCGCTATGCTTCAAGGAGAAGGCGACAAATTTGTTACGCCGATAGAATCTCACCAATCAGTTGGTAGAAGATCGTCATTATATGAAAGTGAACCACAATCTGTACCTCCGGCATGTAGACTAAAGAATACCGAACACAACACGTGTAATATGTTTGTTTCTGCAGCGGGTGATATGTCAAGCGTTAGCAATGTACAATATATGACTTGTGGGAGTGAACCAGACTCCGGATGGGTGGCGGAGAACAGGAAGTGTCCTGACGGCTGCACTACAGGGGCGTGTAGTAACATGGATACCTGCACAAAGGACACCCAACCCTGGCATGAATGTAAACGTTTAAATACGGTTCCAAAATGTAATAATTATGATGAGGACGAGGGCACTCCTGCTAGATGGTCCCAAGAAGGCAGTCGCGGGAAGAGGTGGACTGCGTGCTGTCTTACGAGAGGTGGATTTGATTACATTAGTTGTCGAGAACCTTTGTCAAATGGGGACTGCGAGGGTCGGAAGAATATAGCAGACCTCTACGGCCTCGATGTCTGGGACGCGAGTAATAAACCTCAGTTCATTCAAGATTTTGAATTAAAATTAGAGGGTTTGAAAGGCGATCTAGACCGTTTAGGAGACACGGCTTTTACATTTAAGACTAGTTATTTAAAAGATCCTTCAATAGTAGATAAAGCAGAAGAACTTGAAAACGAAGTTAAACCGGCCAAGGCCGAGATTAATAGAATAATGGAACTTAATAAGAAAACCTGGGTTAATAAACATAATGTGGATTATAAAAATGCTGATGACGCCACTGGTATTGTAGCCACAAATATAATTGATATGGAAAGAAAGGCTAAATATTTAATAACTTTAGTAGATACTTATTACATCAAAGGTGTTAAAAAAAAGTATTTATATGTCGGAGCCCTCGCCTTTATTTTAATAATTCTTGCAATATTATTGATATAACCCCGGTAATGTATTAATTTTTAAATAATAATATTAATTATAGTTAAATAGAGATGACCAGTACTAACGGTCAAACGTGTCCAGTACCAAACCATAGTGAGCCATATGATGAAAACGAGGCACTCGACAAGATGACGGATGCGGCAAAGGCAATGGGTGCAGACGCAGAATGTGAGAAAAAATTAAATAATATAGTTAAGAATCAGACAACCGCGGTGAGCGCTGTCGTGATTACTCCATTTGGAGGCGGAGCCGCAAGCGGGAAACACAGTCAATCAGAAATAGATAATTCTATGTATGAAAAAGGATGTGGAACAGTTTCTGTTGTAGCTAATTCTATGAAACTAGAAGAAAAGAATATGTCATGTACTTTGTCAAGTTTTCAACAGGAACAAGGGGTCGACTTTGATGCCACTACAACTGTTTCTTTCCAGACATATCCTCCAACACAAGACATGTTAACAAGCATAGAGGCGACCGAGGTGTTGCTTAATGAAAACATTAAAGCGGCCATCGAGGCGTCCGAAAATTATGATGATGATGGAGCAGGTGGAAGCCTTAGTGCTAGGGTTGTAGAATTGACTTTGAATCCAGCCATAATAATCGCTGCGGCTGAAAACCCTGGCCTCCTTAAACTCGCCACGGATGCAGTTCAAGGAATTTTACAACTTAAAAAAGATCTAATGGAGCAAAATGTAAAATTAGCAAAGGAAGCCCTTGAATTTTATGTATATCAGAATCCCAAGAACGCTCCACTTTCAGACTCGAGCATAGATCAAAAATTGATTACAGGTCTCAAGCTCGATACTAAATCAGAAATGACTGAAGAGGTTATATCAAACGTAAATACTAGTATGAAGAGACTTTCTGAGACGGTTTGTCTAGAAACAGTTAGAAACACAGTTGGTCCGGGGGCGATGCAGGACAGCGTAAAGGAGTGGACGCGCGACGCCGTTGATAATTCATACGAACAGCAAGATACTCTTATAACCGAAACTATCACAAAAAATCAAGTTAATGTTAAGGCTGACGGCAGTGTAGAAATGAAGATACATGGCCCCGTAAGGGGTTTAGAATTAGATCAATTTGCAGAATCCCAATACGATATAACTGTACAACAATGTTCTCAAAAAGCCGTAGAAATGGGAAAAACTGCTTCGGTCGAAGTTATTGATAAATATAGAAGTGAGATAGATAATGTGACGATACGGGAAGGTATGGATGAGATTATTAAACAAGCAGGTCTGGCCAATGCCGCCGCCATCGCCGCCACACAGACTGAGATGGCAGATATGATTAGAGCCCCCGGCGAGGCTTTAGCCTCAGCCTTCGAGGGAGCTGGCAAAGGCATCGGGGCCGCCGTGGGTGGCCTTGGTGGTGGATTAATAGTGATTGTATTAATAATTGCAGCTATTATAATGGGAGCATTTTTTCTTCTTAAGAAGGGTCCCAAGGCGGCTGCAAAAGCAACCGGGGCTAGTAATAAAACGATAAAAATTGTAGGCGGTGTGATATTTTTGGTTTTAATTGGTTGCCTCATTTATTTTTGGGTGTGGCCTAAGTTCTTCAAAAAAGATAAACGATATCGCAATAAGGTAAATAAACCAGCTCCTAAACAAAGAATGCAACCTGTTAATACACAATCTCTAAAGAGTCCCTATGTTAGAGTAGAACCGCGTTTCAAAGGTGATAGATCTGCTAGAAATCTTCCATCAAATATCAAAGTAAACCCACACTACAGATCTCCAACTCAAAAGGAACCTACATCTTACATTTTTAACCAAGGGCCTAAAAATATTTTAAAAGTACATAATCCATCTTATCATTTTCAGAATAAAAAAGAAGATAACCCCGTGATATACACTAATTCTGCGTATAAAAAGTATTTAAAAATAAATGCAGTGTAATATAATTAGAATATTGTAATGGATTTTAATTTATTTGTAATTTTATTACTTATATTAATAACAATAATCATTATATTAAACATAAACGAAATTATGAATGAAAATATCACAGATAGTAAAAATTGTTGTAGTTGTAGCGTAAAATTAAATTCATGAATTTAATGAATTTAATGAATTTAATTAAATGTATTCATTTATAGAAATAATACATTTAATTATATAAATACAGTTAGATGAGGGTAATCACTAGAAGTGGTCAGAAAGAACCTGTTAAATTTGATCTCATTACTAATAAGATTACAGCTCTTGCATCAGAGTGTAAAGATTATACAACTATTGGTATTCCATGGAAAAAATTAAATGTAGACCCTGTTTTTATAGCTCAAAAAATTTGTAGTCTTATTTATGACGGTATTACCACTGCTCAGCTAGACGATTTTTCGGCAAGTTTTTCCGCTACTTTATTTAAAAAAGAACCCGATTATTTAATTCTAGCCAGTAGAATTGCAATTAATAATCATCACAAAAACAATAAAATCACTTTTACAGAATTGTGTAATAATTTGTATGATACGGGGATTCTTAGTGAAGAGTTTATTAATTATGTGAATGAGGGAGACAACAGTCAATTTTTTGAAGAATGTATCTTTGAACAAAGAGATTATAATATATCCTATTTTGGTTTCAAATCACTTGAGAAGTCATATCTACTAAAAACAAAAGATGGTTACCAGGAAACTCCTCAGTATCTTTTCATGAGAGTAGCTATTGCTATTCATATGGGAAATAGAGATATGATTAAAAATGTTTACAATTCTCTTAGTAGTAAGTATTATACACACGCAACCCCAACACTTTTTAATGCAGGAACTAATTATCAACAATTGAGTTCCTGTTTTCTTCTAGGTACGGAAGATTCTGTAGAGGGACTATATAAAACAGCCGCGGATATGGCTAAAATTTCTAAATGGGCCGGCGGAATTGGTGTACACATCAGTAATGTAAGGGCTAAAGACTCGTATATCAATAAAACAGGTGGGAAGAGTAATGGTATTATGCCACTTCTTAAGGTGTATAACGACATTTCTAGACATATAAATCAGAGCGGAAAGAGAAATGGCTCTTTTGCTATATACATGGAACCCTGGCACGCAGACATATACGATTTTCTAGATGCTAAGAAAAATAACGGCGCTGAAGAAATGAGAGCCAGAGATCTTTTTTATGCACTATGGATTCCAGATTTGTTTATGAAGAGAGTAGAAACAGATGGAATGTGGTCTCTAATGTGTCCTAACGAATGTATAGGTCTTAGTGATGTTCACAGTGAAGAATTTGAAAAGATGTACATTGATTATGAAACTAAGAATTTGTATCGTAAACAGATTAAAGCAAAGGAACTATGGGAGAAAATTATTAATACCCAAATTGAAACGGGTCTTCCTTACATTCTATACAAAGACTCTATTAACAATAAATCAAACCAAAAAAATTACGGAATTATCAAAAGTAGTAATCTATGTACTGAAATTATGGAATACTCAGATTCAAAAGAAACT
>VMHT01118860.1_pt1 | contig 20510 bp, 21 predicted proteins | sample 4693611 | NCBI WGS metagenome assembly VMHT01 (sample SAMN12280063, study PRJNA550983) | marine metagenome | isolation source: seawater sampled from same location over 5 years 0.02-0.2 micron viral filtrate | place: USA: collected off the coast of southern California halfway between the port... ...
AAAGGTTCAGTCATCATATTACCCAGCATAATTACCTCTTTTGATTAATATTTATTGAAAGTATGACTTACTAATGGAGAATATCTTCGATGCAAGTAACTTTCAATAGTCTGCTTAGATTTAAAATTTTTTATTAGCTCCATATCATTTAAGGCTTGCACTAAATAAGGTTTCCATTCCAAAAACAAATTATCATCTGTAGTCTCAAAAACTGCTTTCTTAATATCTTTTGAATTTCTAATCATTTTATTGATTTCAGATTTCTTGATATTTTTAAATGGACTATCAAACAAAGGCAGTAGTTCTGTGGGTAAATTTATCTTTTTTTTCTTATCAAAAACTTTACCTATTAAAAATTCATCAGTGTTTATGAGGCCGGTACCATTAATAACATGTCCATAAGGATTACCTCTAAAAAAATCCCTGCCCGTAATGTCGCCTAAAAAAAGCCTTGTAGGACAATAATCGTTTGCATAAAAATTATCCCAAATAACCACAGGATTCTTTATTACTTGACTTAGCTCTTTGAGGTGGTCTTGAGAAATAAAATCGCTAATTACTTTTGGACCCGTCCAAAGAAAAAATAGATCATTATTTATGGTTTCTGATACTCCTTCGAGATACTTATCATTTTGAATTCCTTTTTTAGAAAAGCTTTGGCAATAAATTGATGGACAAAACCATCCTTTACTAAGGCCCAACTTAGCAGTTACCTCTGAAATTAGTTCGCCGTGAAATTTACCTAAATCCTTGTCATCAGATTCTATTCCAATGTTACTTATATCAATATCATCAAACAATAAACCCGCCTCGGAAAATCCTTTATCAATGGCAAAATTAAACTTTGACAACAGAAGGTTGAAATCTTTCTTAGATTTTCTCTTAAAGTCTGCTCCAGGAGATAGTGTATATACTTGAGTTATATTTTTGGGAATGCTACGTGCTTCAAGAGATTTATCTTTTATTCGCCATTTTTGCCTGATGTAAGAATCCTCTTTTGGCGCATAGATGTAATGGGTAATGTTGCTATTCTTAAAACTATAATCGTTTTTTTTTGGCTTTCTGTTATAAAAACCTTCTATGAATCCTCTGATTTTCATCATTAACATTTACCACAAATTTTACATTGGTTGTTTTTTTTAAAAGATATTTCCCTGCTTAAATTATCTTTGAAATCATAATCTTGGAAAATTTGGCAATTCTTGGATATCTTGGTAATGGTTTTTATTGATTCTGAGGCTAACATTGAACCAATTATTCCTACTATTGGAGAAAATATTGCTGATTCTGTGCAGCTTAAGTCTTCAGAAGATGTATCTTCAAATAAGCATTCATAACATGCGCTATCATTCTGAAAATCAAATTTCATAAGCTGCCCTTTCCACTGAATGCATGAACCAGAAATTAAGGGTATTTTATTTTTATAACAGAAGTTATTTGTATACCTTCTGGTTTCAAAATTATCAGAACAATCTATAACAATTTCGCTCTTTGTTATTTCATCTGGAACATTATTTTTTTCAAAACTTTGTCTGAATTTTTTTATATTCACGTCAGGATTAAGTCTCAATAAAGATGTAACTGCAGCATCGACTTTGAAAGCATTCAAATCCTCTTCACGGAATAAAATTTGCCTTTGTAAATTACTTAGATCAACTTGGTCAGGATCAAAGAGGTTTAAGTTACCAATTCCGCTTGCAACCAGATATTGCGAGCAGGCGCATCCCAGACCGCCAACTCCAATAATCGTGATAGTAGAATTTTTTAGCAGCCTTTGTCCCTCAACCCCTATATCTGTAAGCATGATGTTTCTACTATATTTCATCATCTCTTTTTCACTGAAATTCACTTGGTTAGACACGCTACTCTCCATTTACCATTCAAATCTTTAAAAAAAGAAACATCACTATAGTCATTTTCATTTGCCATCTCATTAATAGGGTCCTTCTGATCAAATCCATGCTCTATAAGTAACTTGCCATTTTCTTTTAAGAAAGTAACACTTTTCTTTATGATTGTACTAATGTCAGCCAATCCCTTTTTCTCAGAAAAAAGTGCAGATGGTGGCTCAAACCAAATGCCATCCTCATCTCCATCTAAATCATTACGATAGATATATGGTGGATTAGAAATTATCAAATCCATTGGCTCAAAAAGCCATCTTTTATGCCAATCATGCTGAATTAGAACAGAATTTTTTAGATTTAGAGCTTTCATGTTTTCTCGTGCAACAGATAAAGCTTCAAAACTTTTATCTGTTAAGGTGCAAGTCCAATAAGGCTTTTCTTTAGCTATAGACATACCTATAGCTCCTGATCCCGTTCCAAGCTCAAGAAACGAACAATTCTCTAGATCAATAGAGATAGCTGTTTCTACTAATAATTCTGACTCTGGTCTAGGGATTAACGTACTTTCATTAACCTGAAATTCATCATCCCAAAAAGGTTTTATTCCTGTTATGTATGCTAAAGGAAACCCTTCTTCTCTCTTCTTTACAAGATCGGTAAAGGCTTTATTTGATTTATCTTGAATTTCAATGTCGGACTTTTTATAAAGATCAACTCTTTCAATTTTGAGGATGTGACACAAAATTAGTTCTTTATCTAATGTTGGCAGGTTAGAAATTGAAAATAGCTTTCGGAGATTCGTCACGAGAGAGTTTTTTTAAGGTTTGATAATAATCTAGCCTGATTTTCTTCTAATAACGTTGAAATCATGATTTCCATTTCACCATCTAAGAAACCATCCAAATTATGAACTGAAAATTCAATTCTATGGTCAGTGATTCTACTTTGAGGAAAATTGTAGGTCCTAATTTTCTCAGATCGATCTCCTGACCCAACCATATTTTTTCTTTTTTCAGCTTGCTCTTGAGATAGTTCTTCTTCTGCCATTGCTTTGAGCTTTGCACCGAGCAAAGTAAGTGCTTTTGCTTTATTCTTATGTTGAGACCTATCATCCTGGCACTCAACGACTATTCCGGTCGGAATGTGAGTTAACCTCACCGCTGAATCTGTCTTATTAACATGCTGTCCTCCTGCACCAGAAGCACGAAAAGTGTCAGTTCTGATTTCAGATTTATCTATCTCAACTTCTTCAACATCTTCTATTTCTGCAAGAACAGCTACTGAGCATGCCGAGGTATGAATTCTTCCTTGTGATTCAGTTGAAGGAACTCTTTGAACGCGATGTATCCCGGATTCAAACTTTAATTTCTTATAAACATTTTCTCCAGAGATTTTAATTACTACTTCTTTTAATCCGCCTTGCTCGCTTTCTCTTGATGAAATAAGTTCACTTTTCCATCTATTTCTTTCTGCTAGCCTTAAATACATTCTATAAAGATCTCCAACAAAAAGTGCTGCCTCATCACCACCAGTTCCGGCTCTAACTTCAACAAAAACATTTTTATCGTCATTCTCGTCGACAGGTATAAGAAGATTCTTCAGCTCTATTTCAATCTCAGATATTCTTTCGTTATTTTCTTTAATTTCCTCTTTTGCTAAATCCGTTAAATCTATATCAGATTCATTAAGGACTTCCTCAGCACTTGAGATATTGCTTTCACACTGAATATACTCTTCGAATTTCTCTACAATAGGTTTTAAATTAGAATATTCTTTTGATAAAAATGCGTACTGCTTTTGATCATTGATTACATCTGGCATGCTCAATTTAGTCTGAATGTCAGAGAAATTATCCTTAATCTCAGTTAATCTTGTTTTTATTGAATCTAACATTTATAAAAATTTTTAAAAGATGAATAAAAATTCAATCTTAAAGTCAATTCTACTTATTTTTATTTTAGTATCCTATCTTTCATCTTGCGCAACTATTAAAGATGACTTAATTAATTCAAAAAAAGATAGAAATTTTTTAACTGCAAGTTTTTCATTTATGACAAGCGAATCTTTCCTCAACGGAAAAGTTAGTTTTTTAAAACAAAAAGAAAAAATAACAATAAATTTTAACAGTAGTAGGTTCTATCCAAAATTCAGCCTTGTGTTCGAAAACAAAAATACATATCAATTACTAGTAAATAATTCTTTCAGAAACAAAGCAGAAGAAATAATTCAAAAGAATGATAATTTAATTTCTATACTTTATTCAGTTGTGGATTGGTACTACAGAGATTGCTTATCTGGAAATTGCAAAATTCTAAAAATAATAGAAGATTCTATCCTTGTTGAAAAAATATACGATGGTCAAGAAGATAAGGATAAATTAGTTGCAACCAATCCATTTTATAAACTTCAGATTTTGATAAATAAATGAAAGTTTCCTGTCCAGCGAAGTTAAACATTGGCCTGAAAATAAATTCAAAGAGACCTGATGGCTATCATGATCTTGAAACTGAGTTCAGATTAATATCTTTGTATGATTATCTAGAAATAAAAGACAGTAAAAGTTTCCAACTTGATATCGATAATGATGAAATTGAAACTAAAGATAATCTCATTACAAAAGCTTATTTTTTGATGAAAAGCTTATGTAATGAAAAATCTGAATTCTCTTTTAAAGTACATAAAAATATACCAATAGGTGCAGGCTTAGGAGGCGGAAGTTCAAATTGTGCTTCTACATTGATTGTTCTTAATAGACTTTTTAAATTAAATCTACCGAATAATAAATTATTAAAAATTGGACTTAGTCTAGGCAGCGATGTTCCTTTTTTCATAAAAGGAAAAAATTCTATTGCTAAAGGGAGAGGCGAATTACTTGAAACTATTGAAAGAGAGGCAAATTATTATTTGATTATCTATCCAGATATAAAAATATCCACGGCTGATGCATTCAAGTTTTATGAAGAAAATAAGACTGATTTTCCAAAATATTTAAAGAATGATTTTGAGTACTTTGCAAGAAAAGAATATCCAGAAATAAATGAAATTTTTAACCTCATGTCTCAATATGGAACTGTAGAATTATCTGGAACTGGCTCTTCAATGTATTTAAATTTTAATTCTTCAGAAGAGGCGTATACAATTGCAACGAAAGTTCCGACTAACTGTAAATTTTTTGTAACAAAAAGTTTAGATAAATCTCCAATATATGATGAACTTAATAAATAATGGGGTGTGGCCAAGCGGTAAGGCAGCGGCTTTTGATGCCGCCATGCGTAGGTTCGAATCCTACCACCCCAGCCAGATAAAATGTTAAAGCCTGCTAAAAATCTTATTTTATTTTCAGGTAATGCTAACAATTTACTAGCTGGAAAAATTGCTAAAAAACTTGGTAAAAATTTAGGAAAAGCTGAAGTAGAGAGATTCAGCGACGGCGAGTCAGATGTAAGGATAAACGTTAATGTCAGAGGAAAGGATGTATTCATAGTCCAATCAACTTGTTCCCCTGCAAATGAAAATCTGATGGAGTTATCAATTATGATAGATGCTTTAAGAAGAGCATCTGCATCTAGAATTACTGCAGTAATTCCCTATTTTGGTTATGCCAGGCAGGATCGAAGAGTTAGATCTGAAAGAGTGCCTATTTCAGCAAAACTAGTTGCTGAAATTCTTCAAATTGCTGGTGCAAATAGAATAATGACTCTGGATTTGCACTCAGACCAAATACAAGGTTTCTTCAATATACCTGTGGATAATATCTATGTTACGAAAGCATTCTTAAATCATATAAACAGATCAAGATATCCCAACCAAATTGTAGTTTCTCCTGATGTAGGTGGTGTTGTTAGAGCAAGAGCACTAGCAAAATACATGGGAGATACAGATTTAGCTATTATTGATAAAAGAAGAGAAAAGGCGAATGAATCTGAAGTCATGAATGTTATTGGGGACGTTAAGAACAAAACATGCATTATTATCGATGACATAATTGATACAGCGGGAACTCTGTGCAACGCTGCAGATGCATTAAAAAAACATGGCGCTCAAAAAGTTTATGCTTATATTTCTCATCCAGTTCTTTCTGGTTCTGCAATTGAAAAAATATCCAAATCAAAGCTAGACTCATTGATAGTAACTGATACAATTCCGCTCTCAAAAGAGGCTGAAAATTGTAAGAAAATAAAGATTGTCTCTATGGATTCGACATTAGCAGGCGCTATAACGAGAGTGAATAGAGAAGAATCAATCAGTGAAATGTTTTTATAAAAAATGAGCGAAAAAATAACTATATCTGGTGAATCCAGACAAGAAACAGGCAAGGCAAATTCAAGAAGCTTACGATCTTCTGAAATAGTCCCCGGGGTCATATACGGAGAAGAAAAATCTTCAAATATTAAGGTCTTGGAAAAAGATCTTAAGAAAATTCTTGAAAATCCAAGTATTTTTTCCCAAGTTATCGATTTGAATATAGATGGATCTCCCTTTGAGGTTCTGTTGAAAGATATTCAAAGAAACCCAAGAAATGATAGGCCTTCACACGTTGACTTCCTTGTTGTTTCAAAAGATACCAAAGTAACTGTTAACGTCCCATTAAAGTTTATCAATGAAGATATTTGTGTTGGCGTCAAACAACAAGGCGGTATGATTTCTCACCTCAGAAACGAAGTAGAAGTTTTATGCTCTGCAGCCTCTCTTCCAGAATTCATAGAAATCGACACTCAAAATATAGAATTGAATCAATCTGTGATGATGTCAGAAATATCCCTGCCTGAAGGTGTCGAACTGACTAGCGTATTAAATGATCTCCAAGATCAACCTGTTCTCTCTTGTGCTGTTACCAGAGCTTCTCTTGAAATTGATGATGATCCTGTGATTGGAGAGGATGGTGAAGAAGTTACAGACGATGCTGAAGCTTCTGCTGATTCATCTCAAACAGACGAATCTCAAGAAGCAGAATCCTAAAGATAACTAATTTATGGAAACCTTTTTAGTCGTTGGGTTAGGAAATCCTGGCTCAAGGTATGCTAATACAAGACATAACGCTGGAACTGATTTCGTTCATATGCTTTGTGAAAAGTATGATGTTGAGTTAACAGAAAAGAAAAAATATAAAGCTTCTATAGGAAAATTTGTATTAAAGGATATAGAAGTCATACTTTCTATCCCTACCCTGTTTATGAATCAAAGCGGAAAAAGCGTCGCTCCTATTGTAATGGGGGAAAATATAAAATTAAAAAATCTTCTTGTTGTTCATGATGATCTTGATCTTCCTCCTGGAGTATCAAAATTAAAATTCTCTGGAGGAGATGGAGGTCACAATGGTTTGAAAGATATTATGCAAAGCTTATCTGGTAAAAAAGATTTTAAAAGGCTAAGGATTGGTATAGGTCATCCAGGCGATACAAAAAAAGTTAATTCTTTTGTCGTAAAAAAAGGATCTTCTAGCGAAAGAAAAAATAAACTTTTAGCGATGCATGATGCTATGGAAGTTTTTGAACTTGTTGCTTTTGATGATTGGGAAAAAGCTTTAACGCAATTACATTCAAAAAAATAATGGGACTTAAATGTGGGATTGTTGGATTACCTAACGTAGGAAAATCTACCTTATTTAATGCGTTAACATCATCTGGCATTCAAGCTGAAAATTTTCCATTCTGCACAATTGATCCAAATGTTGGAATAGTAAATCTACCTGACAGCAGACTAAATAAAATAGCTGAAATTGTTGATCCTGAAGAAATAATTCAATCAACTGTTGAGTTTGTTGATATAGCCGGTCTTGTTGAAGGAGCTTCCAAGGGAGAGGGTTTAGGTAATAAGTTTCTTGCAAACATCAGAGAAACAGATGCGATTATTCATGTGGTTAGATGCTTTGAAGATGAAAGCATAATTCATGTCAGAGATAAAATATCTCCTCTAGATGATATAAAAACGATAGAACTTGAACTTGTCCTTGCTGACATGGAAGTTCTTGAGAACTCAATTGAAAATGTTAAGAGGAAAGCTAAAAGTGGTGATAAAAAGCTTCTCTTTACCTTAGAAGTTTATGAGAAAACATTGGAATTTCTCAACAAAGAAGAAAATTTAAGGAATATAAACTTTGAAAATAAAGATTTGGCTGAACTTAAAGGCTTAAATCTTATTTCAATAAAACCTGTTATTTATGTTGCAAACATAGATGATAGTCTTGAGGAAAATGTATTTTATTCATCCGTTAAAGAATTCGCCTCTGAAAATAATTCTCAAGTCATTGGTCTATGCAATCAGCTAGAAGCAGAAATAGCTGAACTTGGAGATGACAAAGATGATCTTCTAAGAGATATAGGACTGAAAGAACCTGGGCTAAATATCATGATCAAAGCAGCATTTAATAGCTTAGGTCTTCAAACATTTTTTACGGCTGGAAAAAAAGAAGTAAGAGCTTGGGAAATAAAAAAAGGATCTCTGGCTCCTCAAGCTGCAGGAACAATTCATACAGACTTTGAAAAAGGTTTTATCAGAGCTGAAACCATTTCATATGAAGATTATATAGAGTTTAATGGAGAGCAAGGAGCTAAAGAGGCTGGAAAATTAAGATCCGAAGGTTCTGAATACATCATTGAAGATGGAGACATTGTTCACTTCAGATTCAATATATAGCTTGTTGCTTGACTTTTAATGATCAGACTAAGAGAATTCCCTTTCTTTGGCTATGTAGCTCAGCTGGTTAGAGCGCTGCACTCATAACGCAGAGGTCGGTAGTTCAAGTCTACCCATAGCCACCAAATTTATTCTTCGGTGGTTTGTTCCTGTGAATTTACTGCTTTAATGCTGAGTTTTACTCTACCTCTGTCATCAATACCAATGACTTTAACATCGACTTCTTCTCCTTCAACAAGGAAGTCAGAAACTTTTTCAACCCTTTCTTCCATGATTTCTGATACATGAACTAGGCCTTCTTTGCCGCCATCTATTGAAACAAAAGCTCCGAACTCTACAATTTTGACTACGGTTCCGGTATAAATCTGACCCACTTCAGGATCTGCAACAATTTGATTAATAAGATCTACTGCTGTTTGCCTTGATTCAGGCGAATTACCAAATATCTTAATCTCTCCATCATCATTAATATCAACATTTGCACCAGATTTTTCGGTAATACTTTTAATGACTGAACCACCCTTTCCAATCACTTCTCTAATTTTATCTTTTGCAATAGTCATATTTACCGCTTGTGGAGCATTTGGAGAAAGTTCTTTTCTTGGTGAGTCCAATACAGAATCCATTTTTTTAAGGATGTGAGTCCTTGCTATCTGTGCTTTCTCAAGAGCTACATCCATTATCTCTTCTGATATCCCTTTAACTTTAATATCCATTTGAAGAGCCGTTACTCCATCTGAAGTTCCTGCTACCTTAAAATCCATATCTCCCAGATGATCTTCATCTCCTAAAATATCTGTTATTACGCAGAAATTATCGCCATCGAGAACAAGCCCCATAGCTACTCCTGCCACTGCTTTCTTAATTGGAATCCCTGCATCCATCAATGATAAGCTTGATGAGCATACCGTTGCCATTGAACTAGAGCCATTAGACTCAGTTATTTCAGATACAACTCTGATAGTGTAGGGAAACTCTTCTTGAGATGGCAAAACTGCTTCCAGAGCTCTTCGAGCTAATTTTCCATGACCAATTTCTCTTCTTTTCGGTGCACCTATAAAACCTGCCTCACCAACAGAAAAAGGAGGAAAGTTATAATGAAGCATAAATGGATCATTTGTTGTGCCATCTAAAGCATCAATTAATTGAGCATCTCTTGACCCACCGAGTGTTGCTACACCGATAGATTGAGTCTCGCCTCTAGTAAACAAACAGGAACCGTGAGATTTATTTAAAAATCCAACTTCTACATCTATTGGCCTGACTGTATCAAGATCTCTTCCATCTATTCTTGAATCTCCGTTTAGGAGCCTCGATCTTACAATTTCTGATTCTACTGATTTAAAATATCCAGAAACAGCATTTTCATCTTCTAAATCTTCATCACTTAAGGTCTCTTTCATTTTGTCTCGAGCTAGAGAGACTGATTCCTGTCTTTTAGACTTTTCTGGAATAGAATAAGCATTTACTAAGTCATCTCTTACAACATTTACAATTTTTTCTTTTAATTCAGTATTATCTTCTCTTATAGAGTATTCGATTTCCGGAATAGAGGTTTTCGAAGCGAGCTCTTCAATTAAGTTAATTGTTGTTTGCATTTCTTGATGAGCAAATAAAACAGCTCCGAGCATTTGATCTTCTGAAAGTTCTTTTGCCTCAGATTCAACCATCAAAATAGCATCTTTCGTTCCAGCAACAACCATATCCAACATAGATTTTTCAAGGAATTCATTGTCAGGATTTAGCACATATGAACCATCAACAAATCCGACTCTTGCAGCAGAAATTGGACCCTCAAAAGGAAGGCCGGATATCGCTAGAGCAGCAGATGCTCCAATAAGAGAGATAATCTCAGGACTTTCATTCTTATCGGCAGATAAAACTGTGCATATTACCTGCACTTCTTGAAAATAACCCTTTGGAAATAAAGGTCTTAAAGGCCTATCAATAAGTCTTGATACAAGAGTTTCTTTTTCGGTTGGCCTTCCTTCTCTTCGAAAAAAACTGCCCGGAATTCTTCCTGCGGCATAATATTTTTCTGTGTAATTTACTGTTAGCGGAAAAAAAGATTGGCCTTCTGGCTCTCTTCCGGCAACGACAGTTACAAGAACTTGATTATCGCCAGAAGAAGCAATAATAGATGCTGTAGCTTGTCGTGCTACTTTTCCTGTTTCTAATTTTATTTCTCTACCAGCTACGGTTGTTGTAACTGATGCATAAGTTTCTTCAAACATTTAATTTCCTTTATAAATCTGAATCTTAGTTACTTTCTTAGATTCAACGCTTCTAGAACAGAAGAATAAGCCTCGAGATCTTTTCCTTTGAGATAATCTAATAACTTTCTCCTAGAATTCACCATTCTTATAAGCCCCTGACGGGAGTGATGATCCTTTGCATGATCTTTAAAATGTTTTTGTAGAGATTCAATATTCCCAGTTAGTAAAGCTATTTGAACCTGAGGTGAACCAGTATCTCCATCCGATACGGCAAATTTGCTTACAATTTCATTTTTCTGTTCTGTTGTTAAACTCAATGAGTCCTCCTAGTTTTTAAGATAAAGATAGAAAATTTTCTAGGAATCGTTTTGGTTTAAGTAAACCTTCGTTATATTCTACCAATCCAATGAATCCCCTTTTGGAATCCCTTAGCCTTAAAATAGTCGAAGAATCATATTTGAAATTGGATTCGACGAATTGGCCGTTTCTTAATTTATCTACTATATCAGGCGCGCATTGTATCTCATTAAAGCAATTAAGTGCATCATTTGGTGAAATTATTTTATCGACAGGTAAACGATCTTCTGGGAGTTTAATTGCATTTTTCACAAAGAAATTCCCAGACCTGGTTCTTCTAAGATCTTTCAAATACGCAGGACAATTAAATAGTTCGCCAATATCCTCTGCTAAAGATCTGATGTAAGTTCCAGAGCTACAAGATACTTCAATATTAATTTCATTCCCCATTATGGATAAAAGCTTTATAGAAGATATAAAAATTTCTCTTTCATCTTTATCTATTTTTATGCCTTTTCTTGCATATTCATAAAGAGATTTTCCTTTGTATTTCAAGGCTGAGAATGCTGGAGGTTTTTGTTTTGATTTACCCTGAAATTTTTGAATTGTGTTTTCTATATCTTTTGAAGAGAAATCTAAAAATGAAAATTCTTTTGATTCGATTATCTCTCCCTCAGAGTCACCAGTGCTAGTCTTTTTTCCAAAGGAAATGCATGCTCGATAAGTTTTTTCCGATGAACTCAAATATGATGCAAATCTGGTCATTTGATTGAGGCAAACTAACAGAATTCCCGTAGCCATTGGATCAAGTGTTCCGCAATGCCCGATTTTTAGTTCTGGTTCTAATTTAGATAATCTCCTTATATAAGAAGCAGATGACTCAGCTTTTGGCTTATCAATTTGAAGTAAGCCATTAATCATAAATGCTTAGCACGTCAAAAATAAAAATCAGACTTGGAACTCTTTTCAATGATAAATTTTTTGCCACGCTAGATCTTAAAAAGCCTGAAGCCTTTTTAAAACCTTTTTCTAATTCTGCTTGATCAGCAGAAGATATCAAATTTCTATAAAAGATTTTGGCTACCTTCATATTGTCAGACATCTCAACTTTAGTGATGACAGTATTTACTAATCGAGGATCTTTTACCTGAGTTTGAACTAGATTAGATATTTCCCTGAATATGAGATCTGCGATCCTATCAGACCTTTTAAATGAGTATTTATTTGTCAAGATTCAAGTTTTCTGGCTATTTCTTCTCTTTCATATACTTCAATGACATCGCCAACTTTTGCATCGGTATAATTAGTAATTCCTATCCCGCATTCTGTACCGCTTTTGACTTCTGAAGCCTCATCTTTAAATCTCCTTAGAGAGTCCAACTTTCCTTCATGAATTACAATATTGTCTCTGAGGACTCTTGCGAGTTTATTTGAAATGATGCTTCCATCAGTAACCATTGAGCCCGCTATAAGACCGAATTTGGGTGATTTGAATAATTCTTTTACTTCTGCGATGCCTAATTGTCTTTCTTTTATTTCTGGCTCTAAAGAACCTTCTATCAAAGCTTTAATTGAATCCAACAAATCGTAAATTATTCCGAAATACTTTATCTCTATTCCTTCGCTTTCTGCCAAGTTAAGTGCCGTTGTATCGGCTCTAACGTTGTAGCCAAAAATAGTTGCCTCTGATGCAATTGCTAAGTTGACATCATTTTCGGTAATAGAGCCCACTCCATCGAGCACAATCTTTAAATTAACCTCATCTATCTTCATATTAAGAACTGAACCAGATAGAGCTTCCAATGTTCCGTTGGAGTCTGATTTAAGAATAAGATTTATTGAAGGTTTAGTTCCATCAGCATTTGCAAATATATTTTCAGAATTTAGAGAACCCATTCTGGAAAGTCTTTTTTCTCTTTCTTTGGTAGCTCTCTCTTCTGATAGATTTTTCGCTGTTTTTTCATCTTTCAATACATAAAACTGGTCCCCAGCTGATGGAGGATATTCCAGACCTGATATGGAAACAGGCGAGGAAGGTTTTGCAGTTTTAATTGGTTTATCATTAAAATCTTTTAGAGCCCTAATTTTCCTTGTTTGATCACCTACAAGAATGAAGTCACCTATATTTAGGCTGCCTTGCTGAATCAATAGTGTTGCAACTGCACCTTCACCTCTTTTTACTCCAGATTCTAAAACTACTCCTGTTGCAGGTCCTTCAAAAGATGCTTTTAAGTCCATGATTTCTGCTACTAAGAAAATTGTTTCTAATAATTCAGGGATTCCTTCTCCGGATTGAGCTGATACGGGAACCATTTGAATGTCTCCACCCCAATCTTCTGCAACAAGCTCTTCCTTAGCTAAATCCCCTTTTATTTTATCTACATCAGCCTCTGGTTTATCAATTTTATTTATTGCAACCACAATTTGCACACCAGCTGCTTTGGCATGATTTATGGCTTCAACTGTTTGAGGTTGAACTCCGTCATCAGCAGCGACAACAAGAACAACAATGTCTGTAGAGTTTGCGCCTCTAGCTCTCATTTTTGAGAATGCTGCGTGGCCTGGTGTATCAATAAATGTGAGATTCTTATCCTCAATTGATACTTGATAAGCACCTATGCTTTGAGTGATGCCTCCTTCTTCTTTATCTGCAACTGAGGAATTTCTTATGTAATCCAGAAGTGAGGTTTTTCCATGATCAACATGCCCTAATACAGAGACGATAGCATCTCTTCCAATTTGCTCTCCCTCTTGAGCAAATCCTTCAAGCATTTTTTCCTCAGCTTCATTTTCTTGTATCGGATTACCCACATGACCCAGCTCAGTGGTTATAAGAACTGCGGTTTCTTGATCAAGAGACTGATTCACCGTAGCCATAATTCCATTATTCATAAGAGCTTTAATAAGATCAGAAGATTTCACGGAAAGTTCTTTGGCTAGTTCCGCTACAGAAATAGTTTCAGGAATTGATATCTCTTTCTGAATAAATTCAGCTGGCTTCTCAAATTTTTGGACTGATGCAAGCTGAGATTCTAAGAACTTTTCACCTTCTTGTTCTTTTTTATCCAGCTTTGAATCTTTAGAAGGACTTTTGAGATCTTTTCTTTGAGTTTTTGTTGGTTTTTTTGCTGAAGAACCTCCTTTGCTTTGTTTTGCTTGCTCTTGTTTTGTCTTCCTAATTACCTTGGTTGAAGAATCTTTTATTCTTTTTTCTCTTTCTTCATCTTGAGCTTTCTTATCGCTAGATGCCTGAACTCTCCTCTTTTCTGCAGCCTCAAAATCAATTGCTCCAGATAAATCTCCTGATGAACCTTTTTCTTTTTCAGATCGGCTCTCAGATTTAAATCTAGTGATAGAGATTTGACCTTCATCATTCTTAATCTCAGTTTTTGTTTTCTTAGCAATAGAAATAGTTTTCTTAGATCCTTTTTTTGTACTCTTAATATGTTCAAGAATTTTTTTTCTATCTTCTGTAGAAATATTATCATCGGCAGATGATTGGGATAGACCCGCTTGATTTATTGCTTCTAACAAAGAATCTACTTCGTATCCTATGACTTTTGCTAAATCACTTACATCCATATTTTTTATTCCTCAAACCAATCAGATCTTGCATCCATAATAATTTTTGCAGCTAATTCTTCATCTATTTTGGTCATTTCTACTAATTCATCAACAGATAGGTCAGCTAGCTCATCCTTGCTAGATAAATTATCTGAAAGAACTTTTGCAATTTCCTGATCAACATCTTCTAGAGAATTAAAGTCAAATGCTTCCTCCATATCTGAAAGAGCAATTTCAATCAGCGCATCAGAGGCTCTTTCAATTAATGTTTCAGCAATTTCTTCTGTAATCTCCTCTATTTCACAAAGTTTAGATAATTCAGCTTCTGCAATGGAGTTGACTGATTTAAAACCATTAGAAATTAAAATTTCTGATGTTGAAGTATCAATATCTAAATATTTTTCAAGAATATTTGAGGCTTGATCAGACCAAGAAGATTCTTTATCTTCGTTTTCTCCTCGAATCTGGATATCCCATCCAATGAGTTCAGAAGATAATCTTATATTTTGACCATTTCTTCCTATTGCTTGAGCCAAACTTTCATCTTTGACCTGAACTTCCATTTTATCTGCATCTTCATCTAAAACTATCGAAGTAACTTCAGCTGGAGACAATGTATTTATTAGTAATTTTGCTGGATCATCTTCCCAGACAATGATATCAATTCTCTCATTACCTAATTCGTTTGAAACTGCTTGAACTCTTGCCCCTCTCATTCCTACGCATGCTCCAACAGGATCAATTCTTGTATCGTTTGTTTTGACAGCGATCTTAGATCTTCCTCCAGGTTCTCTAGCCACAGCTCTTATCTGAACTACTTCTTCAGCTATCTCAGGAACCTCAAGCTTAAATAATTCAACTAGCATCTCTTTTGACCCTCGAGATAAAGTTAATTGTGATCCTCTATTTTCACGAACGGTTTCTTCAAGAATAGCCCTGACCCTATCACCAATGCGATATATCTCTCCTTGAATTAAATCTGACCTAGGGAGAATGGCATCAGCTCCTTCACCGAGATCAACAATGATTGTTTCTCTTGTAACTTTCTTTACTGTCCCTGTAACTAGAAAACCTAAGGAGGATCTGAATTTTTTTATTGTTTCAAGTCTCTCAGCATCTCTTACTTTTTGAACAATGACTTGTTTAGCTATTTGGGCAGCAATTCTTCCAAACTCAACATTTTCAATTTTTTCTTTCACTAGGTCACCAAGAGAAAGGTTTTTTTCTTCTGCGTCATCGCTATCGATAAGAATATGCATTTCAGGAGTTTCATAATCATCAACCTCTACTACCTCCCAACATCTGAAAGTTTCATAATCTCCTGTCTGATGATCTATATCCACCCTTATATCTGCCTCTTCTACATATTTTTTCTTAGCAGCGCTAGCCAAAGCAATTTCAATCGCTTCAAAAATAGTATCTTTTGGTAGATCTTTTTCGTTCGAAACTGATTCTGCAACCATTAATATTTCTTCATTATTCATTTGATACCTCGAAAATTGGTTCAAGTCTTGCAACTATGACTTTGTCAAAATTTATAAAGAGATCGTTTTCCTCTTTTAAAAAAATTCCTTCCTCGTTAGCATTCAGCAAAAGAGCAACTTTGGTTACCTTTTTGTTTCCATCGTAGAATTTAACTTTAATTTCATGCCCAATAAATTCGTGAAATTGCTCTAATTTAAAAAATTTTCTATCCAATCCTGGAGAGGATACTTCTAAAGTATAGTCAAATGATACAAGCTCTATATTAGTGAGCACTTCATTTACTTGATTGCTTACTTTCTGACAATCATCTATATCTACGCCGTTTTTTTTATCTATAAAAATCCTTATTAGTTTTGATCTTGAATTACCAGATAATTCAATTCCCCAAAGAGAAAGCCCAAAGGATTCAATATCTTTTGTAATATTTATCTCTAACTTTTCTATCGTACTTGTCATAACCACATATAAAAGAAGCCCACAAAGGGCCCAAAAAATGGTAGCGGGGGCAGGATTTGAACCTACGACCTTCGGGTTATGAGCCCGACGAGCTACCAGACTGCTCCACCCCGCAATATTCTTAAACTGCGCGAGTATAGGTTTTTAAAGCTTGTTTTTCAAGTAAATTGGTGCCGAAGAGAGGATTCGAACCTCCACGGACAGTTGTCCACTACCCCCTCAAGATAGCGTGTCTACCAGTTCCACCACTTCGGCCCTTATTCTGGTAATTCTTGAATGATTTCTTCTTCAATCTGATCAATATTATTTTGATCAATAAGAAAATCAAATTCATTATTTATTTCATTTTTTTGAACTATTGATATAGAAATAGTTACAACAAAAAATACTGCTACTAAAACCCAAGTGACTTTTGTCAATAAATTGGTTGCATCAATGGGGCCAAGCATTGGATTTGAAGAACCGGAACCAAATGCAGAGCCAATATCCGCTCCTTTACCGTGTTGCAACAAAATTATTCCAACCAATAATATGGCGGAAATCACTTGAAATATAATTAAAAAAAGAATCATTACTCTAAACTCAGCGCGATATTAGCAAATTCTTTAGGGTCAAGAGAAGCATTTCCTACTAAAAATCCATCTATGCCATCTACTTTGGCAAGATTCTTAGCACTTTCTGAAGTTACGCTGCCCCCATAAATCAATGTCATATCTGCTCCTAAATTGTCACTAACTAAATCTTTTATAAGAAGAGAAACCTCTTGTAAATGCTCGTTTTGGACAGCTATTCCAGAACCAATAGCGTAAATGGGCTCATAGGCGATCAAGATTTTTTTTGATGTGTTTTGAAGAGGAAATAAATTTTTAATTAATTGATGTTTTATTTTTTTTTCTGTTCTACCTTTGGAATATTCATCCTGGTTTTCACCAATACACAAAATAGGCATAAGATCACAATCAAAGGCTGTTTGAACTTTATTTAGAATAGTTTCATCGTCTTCGCCTTGAAGCCTACTTTCTGAGTGACCTACTATTGAGTGAGAAACTCCAATGTTTCTAAGCATTTTTCCTGATATTTGACCAGTAAATGCTCCCTCAGTCTCTGAAGATAAATTTTGAGCACCGATTAAAATTTTTTTGTGAATTTTTGATGATGTTTTATAAAAATCCTTTATATCCAGATAGTTGGGGCAAATTACTACCTGAATTTCTTCTGAAATATTATTTAGATCAAAATCTTTCAGCCATGCGTCCGGATTAACAAGATTCATTTTCCAATTTGCAATCAAATGCTTCATGAAATTGATTCTACAAGATCAGTTAATAAAGCTGAGTGCTCAATAGTCGCTTCTTCAGAATTACTTTCAACCATTATTCTAATCTTGTGTTCTGTTCCAGATTTTCTTATTAGAACTCTGCCATCAAAAGTATCTAATAACTCCTCTGATTTTTTTTGAGCTTTCTGCAATTTTCTATTCTTTAAAACTTTATTACCATCCTTAACTTTTACATTGGTAAGAATTTGAGGATATTTTTTAAACTCTGAAAGTAATTCGGGTATTGTTTTATTTAAAACTAAAATCGACTGAAGAAACTGAATCGCAGCGATTATTCCATCTCCAGTATTTGATTTATCCAGGCAAAGAATATGTCCTGACTGCTCTCCTCCAAGAGTCCAGTTAAGTTCATTTAATTTTTGTAAAACATACTTATCCCCAACATCTGATCTCACCAGCTCAATCCCCTCATCGTTAAAAGCTTTCTCTAATCCTTTGTTTGTCATAAGAGTACCAACTACGCCTTTAACTCCAAGATGGATTTTTGACTCAAATTTATTTTTTGCGATGACATATAAAATATCGTCTCCATCTAATTCTCGACCGTTTGAATCAATAATAATTAATCTATCTCCATCGCCATCAAGAGCAATGCCAAAATCTGCATTTTTGCTTAAAACTTCATCTTTTAAAAAATCTATGTTGGTACTTCCGCAATCTTTATTAATATTTAAACCATCCGGACTATCAGCAATCGAATAAACTTCAGCTCCTAACTCTTTAAAAACTTTAGGTGCAACTTCATAGGCGGCGCCATTAGCAGAATCAATAACAAGAGTTAAACCTGAAAAAGAGATGTCATCACTTAAAGTATTCTTACAAAATTCAATGTATCTGCCTTTTGCATCACTAATCCTTGCTGCCTTGCCAAGGTTTTCAGGATGAACGAATTCATAAGCTTCTTCAGCAAATTTCTCAATTTCTCTTTCTTTCTCAATTGATAACTTTTCTCCATTTTCATCAAAAAATTTAATGCCGTTATCTTCAAATGAATTATGCGAAGCACTGATTGCCACTCCAGCATGTCCTTTAAAAGTAGATACCAGATATGAAATTGCCGGCGTTGGCATAGGGCCTACTAACCTAACATTTACCCCAGATGAAATAATTCCAGCTTGAAGAGCAGACTCCAGCATGTATCCGGAAATTCTTGTATCTTTTCCGATTACTAAAGTGTTGATTCCCCTTTTTTTGAAATGTCTTCCTGCAGCATGGCCAAGTTTGAGGACTGACTCTGGATTAACTTCATTATCTATAGATCCTCTTACACCATCGGTACCAAAAAATATTAGTTTTCTATCTCTCATAAATACCTAATTTTTCCAATTCCTCTCGAAGGTGTTTAACTTCGTGACTTCTTATTATGTTGCTCCCGCCTAGAGCACAAATTATACCACTCAGTAAGCTAGCTGATAGTTTAGTTTTTGAGGTATCTTTAAAGAAATCTGCAAAAGATTTCTTCCTTGAAGTTCCAGTAAGTATTTTCCTATTTTCTTTTTTAAAAAAACTTATATTAGTCATCATATATAAATTCTCCAGAGGTGTTTTCCCATAACCAAACCCGGGGTCAAAAAAACATTTTTTAATATTTATGCCTTTAGAAAGATATGATTTTTCTTTAGCTTTAAAGAAGTTATCCACATCCAAAAGAATATTTGATGTCTTTTTTGTTTTATTTCTATGATGAGTTGTGCATATGAAAAGTTCTTTTTCTTTTGCTAACTTTAACTTCTTTTGAGATATATTCTTTGATACATCATTTATAAATTTCATTCCAAATTTTGAGGCTTCGAAAAGAACTTTATAATCCCTTGAGTCAACAGAAATCATAATATCTTCATCTTTAATTTGTTCTAGTATCGGGATCAATCTATCAATTTGGATTTGTGAAGAAATTTTTGTGAATCCTGGTCTTGTAGACTCGGCACCAAAATCTAGAATATCAGCGCCTTCATTAATAAGTCTTTCAACTTTTCTAAGAGCTTTTGATAAATCTAATTTATTACCAGAAAATAGATGGCCGCCATCTGAAAAAGAATCAGTAGTTAGATTTATTACTCCCATTAATCTAGGAGACTCTTTTGCGAGACTCCTAGAAATAGATGACATTTTAAGTTTGATTTGCAGGCTCTTCTATAGAAGAACTTTTTTTACCTGTATTCTTTGGTGCAGAATCATCGTCTGACTCTCTTCTTGGTTTAGCCCCTGCCATAATATCTTCAATTTGTGCTGTATCAAGAGTTTCCAGCTCGACCAATGACTCAGACATTAGATGAAGTTTATCAATATTATCCTTAAGAATTTTAGTTGCTCTTTTGTAACAATCATCAATGATTTTCTTGATCTCTTTATCTATCTTCTCTGCTGTTTGATCAGAAATTCCTTTTGATTGCGAACTAGCAGATCTTCCAAGAAAAGGTTCGTCAGATTCTTCGTCGTATTTCATTGGCCCTATTGCAGTTGATAAACCCCATTTTGTTACCATGTTTCTCGCTAAATCTGTAGCTCTTTCAATGTCATTGGATGCGCCAGTTGTAATACCCTTATCCCCATAAATAAGCTCTTCTGCTATTCTGCCGCCAAACAACCCGCATATTCTGTCGAGAATTTCTTGTTTGCTGTTACTATATTTATCCTCTTCAGGAAGAAAAACGGTCACTCCTAAAGCTC
>VMHT01083398.1_pt1 | contig 20508 bp, 24 predicted proteins | sample 4693611 | NCBI WGS metagenome assembly VMHT01 (sample SAMN12280063, study PRJNA550983) | marine metagenome | isolation source: seawater sampled from same location over 5 years 0.02-0.2 micron viral filtrate | place: USA: collected off the coast of southern California halfway between the port... ...
TTCTACAATTTGATAGTATCTTATTTTATTTAATTGTTTTCTATCGAAACTTTTTATTTTGTTAAACATACCTTTCATATTTTTTCTATGACGTTTAAAATAATACATATTTTCATAAGGATTATATTCTTTTTCATTTAAATAATACACGTATCTTTGTTTTCCATCTATTCTTTTTTTATCACTTTCGTTTATATCTTTTGAAAATATTTTTTTATACAATTTGTTTATTATTTTATCTTGGTCGTATAAAGTATCAAATTTAAATTTTTCATCATAATATTTATTTTTTTCAAAAATCATATGATACTCATATTTAAACTTATTTATTTGTTCTTCATTTAATAATACAGTTGAAAATATATTATTTCTATCTTTACATCCAGTCATTTCTTTTAATTTCAATAATAATCTTAATTTTTGAGTATTACTTGAAGTTTTAGTTAAAATAAATTCTTCTTGATTATTTATTTTTTCTAATAAAACATTATCATCTAATTTATCAAAGAAGAATTGTTTAATATTTACATATGTTTGAACGAAATTATGGTCTTTAATAATTTCAAAATTTTCATTAACAACACTATCATACATATTCATACCAATAATATCTAAAATTCTTTTGTTTCTTTCTTTTGTGAAAAAATCTTTAGGTGTTGATTTTGTGCGTTCTACAAAATGTTTCTTTATATCTTTTCCAAGTCTATAAGTCTTTAAAATAAAACCTCTTTCTTCTAATAGTTTTAACATATGACAGAATTTATTAGTATTATAACAAGCATCTTCATATTCAAATTTAGAAAATAATTTTATATATTTTTTTTCAATATTTTCATCAATCATTCTAAAATTTGTTTCAATTAAATTATTTTGTTTATTTATACCATAATCAACAATTTCAATATTTCTTTTTAAAACTTCATCATAAGTAATATTATTAGGTTGATATTCTTTTTTTGTGAAATGAAAATATAAATTAGTTATATTTCTACATCTCGCTACCTGTTGAACCATTTGTTTCGTATTGATAGTATGTTCTTTATAAAAACAATACACATTTCTTTTCATTGATGAATCAATACCATAAATAATTTTAGGAGAATAAATAATTTTATTATGTTCGTCAAAATTGTAATATTCATCAGTATCGCTTGTAATACATACAACGTGTTTATCTTCTAAATTATATATAATAATGTCTTTTATACAATCAATAAAATTACAACCTGAATCCATTAATTCTAATAAATAATTATATTTTTCATCATCCACTTTCAATTTAATAATTTCTAATAATTTAGAAGTAATAAGTTTTTTAGGTTCATTATATAATAATTCTTCATAATTTTCAAATGATTTCAAATAGTCCATTATTTTAGAAGTAATAAAATTTTTACTTGTATCATCTAATATATCTTTTTCACACTCATTTTCTTCCATATTTTCAAATTCTTCTATTATTTCTTTATGAATAATATCAATAGTTTCATTATTTAATTTTTCTTCAATATACTCTGCTGTTTTTTTTGAATCACAACATAATAAAAACTTGTCTTCTTGTTTTAAAAAATTAAAAAATACATCTTCTTTTTCTATTTCATAAGCATTTACACCTTTGTTATGTTTGTAAGAATTTTCAAATAAATTATATTCTCTATCAATAAAAGTTGAAATAAATTCAATTGATTTATTAGTAATATCAGCATCGATACAAATAAAATTTTTACATTGTTTTAATATTTCAATAAATCTTATAAAAATCAAAATTCTATTTTTTTTAAAGTGGAAGATGTAAAAAGATAATGAATTATTGACTCAAATTCATCTAAAACTAATATGTATTTAGATAAATCAATATTGTTACGTATTCTTAATATTGAATCTAATTGAATAACAATATTATCTTTATTTTTAATATAATCTACATATTCATAATAATCACATTTCAAAAAATCATCAGTATTGAAATTATTATATTGTTCTTGTCCTAATGACCTACGCGATACTATTGAAATAAAAATATCATTTGTTTTATGTAAAAAATGTTTGACAGATGTCGTTTTTCCTGTTCCTGTATCGCTTTTTATAATATAATTTATGTTTTCTTCAATAAAATCATATCCTAATTTTTGTTTATTTATTTTTTGAGATTCTAAAGAAAATTGAGGAAGATGTTTTAAATTGTAATATGACCTAAAATTTTTGTTGTTAAATAAATCAATTAATAAATTGATATTACATCTATTAGGATTTACAGAATTCCAAATTTTAATGTTTTCATTTAAATCATATTCATCTCTTTTTTTATTAAATTCATCCCATAAATCATAAGCATCTAAATATTTCATTATGGTTGTAAATTTCCAAAATTCAACATCGTTAAAGAATGTAAGTGGTTTTTCATCTAATATTTGTTTTAAATGACTTTTTGGAATAAATAAATTTTTATCTTTTTTAATTTTTACATCTTTTATTGTAATATTAGAATCTATTTTTTTTTTTTTCGTTTCAAATTTAGTATTATCATAACCATTATCTAATAAAAATTTTTTTACATCTTCAGGAATTTTTGAAGGAATCAAATCATTTTGTCCTTCATATTTTTTATCTTTGAATTTAGAACCATCAAATATAATATATCCATTGTCTTCGTTTCTTGTATCTACTTGAATTTTTCCATTTTGTCCTTGTTTAATATCTTTATCATATTGATAAAATAAATGAATACCTCCTGATGCTGATTTTTGCCAGTATGTTGTTTTACATAATTCATCAATATCAAAATCAAATTTGAAACCTTCTTTATGAATATCTAAATCAACAACAGTTAAATTATTTGTTTTACCTGTTCTTATTGCTACATTATTACCTTGTTTTAAAATGGATTCAACTGTTTTATTGTTGTTTGTGTTTTTTTCTTTAGAGAATTTGTGTGTGGGTTTATTTTTAGTTCCCTTAACTAAAATAATTTTACTTAAACTGTCGAAAAATTGTTTATTATACATTTTTTTTTTTCAATTATATATATATATATAATATATAATATTTATTCTTTATATATCAATGAAAAAATTTTAATATATAAGGGAATATGGTTAAAATAAAAAAAAAAATTTACTTAATTTAAAAAAAAATTTCTATACATTTTTTTAAATTTCAAAAAATTTCTATACATTTTTAAATTTGATCTGATTTTCTTTTTTTATTATCGTGATATCTTTGTAATGCTTTCTCTCTATGTGTATCTTGATTTTTTTCATACCATTTTTTAGAGTTTTCTCTTTGTTTTTCTAAAATCTTTTCTTTATTTTTTTCTCGATATTTTTGAATCGCTCTTTTTTGAGCTTCAGTGTATGAACTTCTTACAATAATAACTTTTGGATCTTGATTATTTGAATTTGGGGTTTCCATTATTTTTAATGATATATATATATAATAGAAATTAAATGTTTATATATATACTATGAAAAAATTTAAATTTTAAGCCTGGATTGCACCTGAACCTACATCAATAGAGAAACTGTTTTCAAATTCAATAAATACATAGTAATCTACTTTTTTTTGTGAAAGATTTTCGCCTTGGATTTGGACTGATTTAGGTGTATCTCTTTCTAAATCAGTGCCTCGATTACAATCAACGTAATAATATAAATATTTTCTTCCCCAATCTGCTTGACCTATCAATCCTGATGTTAAACCATCAGTATGACCTCCATTGACAGAATTAGCACCATATACATAGTTATTGAAAATTTCAAATTCATATCTTCCATTCGTTTGAATTTGATTCACACCACCTACTTGAACGTTGAAATTTGTAATTTGTGCGAGTAAAGCAGTTGAACCTCCACCACAACACGACTGGGTTGATTGAAATTCTGCTACACCATTAGCATCTCCATTTGAAGCCTTTGGAAACATAGGCATAACTAATACTGATCTCACTCCACGAATACCACTCGTAATCAAAGTATTGAATTGATCTCCTCCATTTATATTAGTGATTCTAAAATTGTAAATATCAGTGTAAGAAATTCTTTTAGAAGAATTAGCACTAACATAAGAAGCCTCAAGAGATGGATTCATAACATAAGAAGGAACCCATAGAGAAACACTTGAAGGTAATCCTGATTCTGCTGTTCTTCCTGAAATTGTTGAATTCAAAGTTTTTCTACCAACAGCACAATCAACTATTACTTCACCATTAGCAGATAACATATCTACACCTCCATTATTTGCTTTAGTGCTTGCTACAATAAAAGGACATACACCACCATATTGAGATTTTAAAACTGATTCTTTTGTAATATTATTAGCATCTGTTTCTATTTTTTGAGTATGTTGATTGAAATTCAAGATAAATCGAAATTGAAGACCTTTAGCCAGAGGAACGTGATTAAAAAAGTTATGTAAATGTCTTAATTTAATAATAGCCATAACTTGAATCTCAACAACTGGAGAGTTTGGATTGCCTCCTGTTAATCTATATACTTGATTTTTATACAATTTGTTAGCGCTTGTTTGTGTTAAAAACGCACTTTGTATTGCTTCATCATTAGCACTATCACCATTAATAGCCTCTGTTGGATTATAGTTAATATATTTTAATCTTTCGTTAAATCCTTTATTTCCAATATTACCAACAACTAAATTTGTTTCAGCATTAGGGGTTAATAAATTTTGATTATTAACTGTGGTGTCTTTTGATCCTGAAGGATTTGATGCTGTAAAACTTGTCGCACTAAAAGCATCATCAGGATAAAATCCAATTGTTGAACCTTGTGATTTAACATCGTCCCAACTCAAAGAAGTCATAAGTTGAAAAGCGTTATACAACTCACTGAAAGGCGTATTTTGTATAATGTTCGTCCCATTTAAGTCGCAACTGAAACTGTGGATTAGAGAAGTATAAGAGTTTTTCATCCCAACTAATTTAGATTTTGCTGTTATGGTTGTTAATCCTGTGGTATGATTATTTGCTACGTTAGAAGCAGTAATTTTCAATGGAATACTTAAATATGCTTCTCTATAATTCATAAATCTATCACTCGTGGATAGTGAAGTTGTTTCTAAAGTTGATTGACCTGATTCATAGGCACCATTATTTTGGTCTAAAACTTGAAGCCATTTTTTTTCAGTCATAACTGAACTGGAAGGTGCTTCTTCCACACTTTGATTATAAACTACTAAATCTGCTGACATTTTTTATATATATATAATAATTAGATATAAAATAAAAAAAAATTTTTATATTTTTAGAAGAAAAAAAAACTGTTCTATTTTTTTAAAAAATTATATAATATAAATTAAAATTTTAGAACACTAATCTAATTTAACATAATGTTGCATCTGTTTTGTGGATGAACCCATATCTTCTAAATCTTCTTCTAAATCTTTCATTTTTTTAACTGTATCTTTATATTTATCAGTCAAAAATACTTTTCTAAACATATTTACAGAAAAATTAGGTTTATTCATAATTTTATGAAATCTTTGATTTACTTTGACAGATGTTAATTTATTACCTTTAGAATCAAATAATAAATATTCTGTTGGATTAACTCTTAACCATTTATTTAAAATTAATTTCAATTCTTTAGGAATATCTATTTTATCTTGCTCTTTTGTTTTACTTGTTTTGTAAATATTAAAAACCATTGTTTTATTTTTTATAAAATTATCTTTTTCTGTATCAATATTTTTTATTTTCATTTCTGTAAAATCTAATGCTCGTCTTGGTGGGATTAATGTAAATAATGCTAACATTACGAAATCTTGAATTTCTTGTAATTCTTTCATTTTTAGATCACCTTTTTTATAATTCACAGAAGCCCTTTTTTTCAGAGAAGTAAATATTTTTTTAATCTCTTCTTTTGTCATCCACGCTTGAGTCTCTTTTTCATTTTTATTTCCATTTTTTTTATCCTTATTGTAATTGTTAATATCTTTTAACATTTGTTCTTTAAACTTATCATCACCAGTAATGACTAATAAAGCACTTAATCGTGTTTTTCTAACAGAACCAGGCATATCTTGCAAATATTCTAAAATTTGTTTTGTTTTTTTGAAATCTTTTAGATCATTAAATTTCAAATCTTTAGAAATTGTTTTTAAAATAGATGTGTATGTCTTTACTGATTTTTCATTCAAATTAGGTCGTTTTTCCTTAATTAAATCACTTATAGAAACTTGAGAAATCATTTTATTATTTTATTATATAATTTAGTTTATATATTAATTTTTCTATAGTTTTTTTTATATTTTTTTTTTCTTGTATATATATATACACAAATAAAAATGAATTATAACTTTAAAAAAAACAAAATAAATGGAGATAGGGCTGAAAATGAATTCAAGGCTTTATGTATTCATTATAATAAAGAAATCAAAGATTCAACATTAGAAGAAGATAAATATAAACATATTGATTTTTATGTAAAATTAAAGAATAATATGAAAACTGTTGATGTTAAAAGTATTAAAAAAGTTTTTGGTGAATACAATAATGATTTATATTATATTGAATTAGTAAATGATTATGGATATCCTGGTTGGATTTATAGTAAAGATTTAGATTTAATAGCATTTGAAAATGTAAATGAATATAATATATATCGAAGAAAAGATATATTAGATTTTTTGGATGAAAAAAAAAATAAATATAAAGAAATAAAAAGAAAACTTCATTTTTGTAATACATATTCAAAATGTATTTTATTACCAAAAAGAGATATAGAATATTTCAAATATTATGAACTGGAAAAGACAAAATAGAATATAATACAACAAATACAATAAAATATGTATTTTTTTTATTATTTATATAACATCTTACACATCTAAAAACTTGTCTGTCGTTTGTTTCATTAAAAAAATATCTTGTTGAAAAACAAACTTTTATCATATGTGATGTATAAAACGTTTGATTACACATATCGCATTTTGTAATTAGATATTGATATATATTATATACTAATTCTATAGGAAGTTTATTCATTATATAAATTAATGTATATAAATTATCTACTGACACCACTCAACATTGATACTTTTTTTAATCTATGTGCTGGTGGAAGATAATGAGTCGCTGGAGGAGCGTCTAATCCTAAACGCTCTTGTCCTCCACCTAAAGATAAACCACGTCCAATTCGTCCTTTCATTACTGGACCTCTAATTGGGAGAGTTGTCATTGGTGGTCTAAATTCTTTTCTCAAATCTTTTGCTTTTTCTCGAATATCTTCTCTTATTTGGTCTTTAATACCAATTCTGCCTCCTGCTCTTAAACCATCACCTCCTGCTCGTAATCCTTGACCTAACATTTCTTCAACATCATCTAATGCGTCCATTGCTTCACCAATAGAACCACCTGCCATTAAACCAAGTCCTATCGCTTTTACAGCCATATCAATACCCTTATCTCCATATTTAGCATTTACTGCTGTTAATGCTGGAACTAATGGAGATGCTGGCGTTCCTGCGAGTGCTGTAATACCTGCTTGAATACCCATTTTAGAACCTGTTTTAACACCTTTTCTAATCATTTCACCTGCTTTTGTATCTTTAATATTATCTTTGTAAAATTTAGGTGCTTTTTTGATAGCCTTACCTGCTTTTTTAAATCCTTTCTTGATATCCCCAAATAAACCTGATCCACTCATTTCTTTTTTAACTTCATCATCATCTACCATATCTGGATTTTCATTTACTTGTATTTCTTCTTCATCTAATTTAAATTGTTTTCCTCTTCCTGAATCAAATGCTTTCGTAAGAGCATTATATTTATCAGGATGAACTAACATAACTGTCCCTTTACCTTCCATTGCTCTATTTTTTTTAGCGAGTCTAACAGAGACTCCTTTTCTTAATTTTGCTTTTTGTGCTGGACTTAATTGTAATCGAATAACTCTCATATTTTATATATAATATATTATTAGATATTTATATTGTTAAAAAATTTATATTTTTATTTTATTATGTTATTATATAATATAATGTGTATAAAATGTATAAATTACGAAAGTTTGAACTGTATTTTGAATTTTTTATTATTAATCTCAAATTCAATGTCTATGGTGATAACGTGCTATAATTTACAAAATGTTGAATCTTCTGTTGAATTTATTTTAATTTTAGTATCTTTAGGTGTTTCAATGCTTTGCGTTGCTATAAAACAAAGTATGAAATTAGAAAGCATAATAAAAGAAGAAAAAATAAAAAATTTGATAAAAAAAAGAGATAATATTGATGAATTAATAGAAGAATTATTTTAGTATCCTAACTGTAATAGAATGGTGAAAATTTCATTAGACTCTAATTTTGATATATGACCTGTTGATGATAATTTCAATAATAAAACTTTGAATTCTTTTATCATATTTTCGTTATCATTACCAGCCATTATCATACCACGCATAACATTAAATTTATTTATATCACTTTGAATTTTAGATAATGTTGGACTTGGAATTTTCAATCTATCATTAATACCAACTTTTTCAGCCATTTGTGAAAGATAATCTTTTTCATCATCTTTTAATTCATCAACATCTTTAGGATTTACTGATTCACCTGAAATAAAATCATCCATAATTTTTTTCATAACAGATGACATTCTTCGATTTTCTAAACCTTTTATAGGAAATCCTTTCTTACTTCTAAATTGCAACTTTCCACCTTTTAATTGTTTTAAATCTAATTGATATTTTCCAAAAGGTAAAAACTTATTCATTGGATCTTGTCGATTCACATAAGAAATATTATGAAGTTTATTAATTTTGTAATTTGAATTAATATATTTATTTTCCATATTTATATATATATTAATTTATATATTTTTTTTTAGTATTTTTTTTGTTCTAAAATTTTAAAATTTTTATATAAATAAATTAAAAAAATAGAACAATTATAAAAATAAAATATCTTTATCCAAACATATTTTATAACAATAATAAAAACAGTCAAAATTACAATTAGATTTATAATTTAAATCACCATCTCTTATAAAATGTATTCTTTTTTTAGGAATAATTATTTGTATTTCATCCTTAAATATTTTCAAAGTTTTAGTATTTAATTTAGATGAGGGCATAATCATAATAAAAGGTTTTTTAAGTTCTTTTAATCTAATTAAAATTTCTTTATACATTGTAAAGGGTGGATTAGATACTATTATATCACCTAAATCGTGTTTAAAAAAATCAATTTCTTGATGTATTACATCAAAACCTAACTCTTTCAAATAATTACCACTTTTACCATCACAGTAAAATGCTTCCCATATCTTTTTATTTTTAGGTATTAAATGTTTTATATCTTCCCACGCGTATTTAGGTGTTATATAATCATCATATTTCAAAAATGATTTATGTTGAAAATTAGACATATAAAGTATATATATATTTTATTTTTTTTTATAAGTTTCTTTTGCTTTTTTCATACATTCTTTTAATGATAATCCTGGGTTCTCTTTTCTACACTTCATTAAGTGTTCCATCCAACTATTCATTTTTTTAGGTGGCATAATTTTTATATATATAATCTAATTATATATTTTATTTTCACATATTTATAATTTTTTTCTTATTGTTTCAGTTTTTGTTAAAATTTTAACAGTTCTACCATCTATTTTATCAGTTGTTTTTTCTGTTGTTGTTTTAACCATTGTTTTTTCACTTTTTTTATTAGATTTTTCTTCTGGTTCTTTTTCTGTTTCTGTTTGTGTTTCTACAGTTGATTTACTTTTATATGTTTTACTTGCTTTTTTCATTGCTTCTGCGTGAGATAATAAAGGATTTTCTTTTTTAATTTTTGATACGTGTTTCATCCATTTATTTCCTTGACCTGTAATCTTTTTTACACCTCTCGCAAGTCCTACAACAAATTCACTTATTTTTTGTTTCCAAGTTGGAATTTTTTTAGCCAGTTCTGCTACATCTTGTTTTACAAATTCTTTATTATAAGTTGCGTTTATAGAATCTAAAGCGTTCAATACAAAATCTTGACAATTATTTTTTAATGGATGATAACCTGTAAATTTTGCATCTCCCATTCGTTTTTTTGTCAAATCAACTAATTCATTAATAGTTATATCTTTATTAAATTGAACTGGTGATGTTTCTGCTTTTTTTAAAAATGATTTTTTATTAACTTTTACAAATGTATAAGATTCTTGTTTATCAAAAGCATATTTATCATTTATCAAAATACCTAAATGAAAAAATTTATCGTAAGGTTGTTTTTTTAAGAAAGCATCTACTTTATCATTTGTTAATTTATTTAATACTTCTACTAATTTATTATCTAATGGTTTTCTGAAAATTTCTATTTTCTTTATTTTTTCTTTTCCATATTTTTTAATATTTCTATCAGTTTTAGAACCAAATAAAAATGCTAATCCACCTTCTATTTCTTTCTTTTTTTTAGGTGAAGGTAAGGGTTTTATTTCCTCATCAAAAGAAATTCTATTTTTACTCATAATTTTATTATATAAATAGTTTATATTTTTATTAAAATGAAAAAAAAATATAATTTAAATATATACATTAATCATAATGACAATAGAAAACTTTTATAAAAAATCAGGGATGTCTAAATATTTAATTAAACAAGATAATCCCAATTTACATTTACATAATATATCAGTCCTACCTTTTAGAATGGTTGTTGTGGCTCCATCTGGAAGTGGTAAAACAAATTTTATATTAAATATGCTTCAAAAGTTTTCACAAGGAAAAGGCACATTTAATACAATTACTATTATTACAAAAAATAAACAAGAACCTTTATATGAATGGTTAGAAGATAAAACAAAGAAAACTGTTAAAATTTTAGAAGGTATTGAAAATATCCCTAAATTAGATAGTTTCAACAAACAAGACCAACATATCGTAATTTTCGATGATCTCGTTTTAGAAAAAGACCAAAAAAAGATGAATGAATTTTATATAAGAGGCAGAAAAAAAGGGATTTCTGTATGTTATTTATCACAAAGTTTTTTTAAAATACCTAAAGTTATTAGAACAAATTGTAATTATTTCGTTATTTTAAAACTATCAGGAAAAAGAGATTTAAATCTTATTTTAAGCGAATTTGAATTAGGTGTATCAAAACAAGAATTAATGGATATGTATGAATACGCGACAAAAGAAAAATTTAATGTTTTACTAATTGATGTCGAAGCACCAAAAGATAAGAAATTTAGAAAGAACTTCTTGGAATATATTGATGTGTGAAACCATAATAAATAAAAAACAAATTGCTCTATTTTTTTAAAAATATATATAATAAATTTTAAAATTTTAGAACACGAAATTAGACTAATAAAATACTAAAAAATATATATATATAAAATTTAGTAATTTATGAGGACTAAAAATTAAATTTCAATAGATTTTTTTTCTTCTTGATGACCTTCTTTTTTGGCTTCACACTCCAATAATTTATTTTCTTCAATGGCTTTATTAAATGGATCTAATAATTCATCAATGAAATCAATACCTAATATATTTTGTGTGATAACATAACCATTTATTATTTCGCCTAATATATCACCTTTAATTTTATCTAAATTTTCGTGTTCTGTATCAATATATTGATTTCTTACTGGAGTTAATTGTTTTGAATATATGTATTTTTTTTGTGGTGTTCTAAAAACCTTTATATACATTTTTAGAAAAGCATTATATAATTCTAAAACTAAAAGATTCATTTGTTATATAATTAATATATATATTTTATTTCTATAGATTTAATTTTTATATATTCATTTATATATATTTATTTTCTTAATTATAATATATATATTATGTATCCCCAGTTAGCATATTATTACGAACATAGAGACTATAAGTTGCAATATCAAAAAGAATATTATAAAAAAAATAAAGAATGGATTACTAAATATTACAAATCTTATTATGAAAAAAATAAATCTTTCGATAAAAAAAATAAAAAAAAAAATAAAAAATCAAATAATAGGAAAAAAAAAGAGATTAAAACAGAACCAATCAAAAGAGTATTTACTTTTACTGTAAGTTTTGATTAAAATCTATAATTTATTATTATATGTATTTTCAATATTGAAAGATATATCATCAAATAGAAAATAAACATATAAATATACAAAATAAATTATTCTGGAATATCCCAATTATTATCTTTTAATCTCTTATTATAATCATTTACAGATGCTTTTAAAGTTTCTTTATTCCATAAAATAAACATAGATAAATAACCAGCCCTTTTAGGGTCATCTGTTTCTAAATCTTTAGTATGACGCTTATTATAATTTTCTTTTCTTTTTTTATCTTTGTGATCTAAAAAAGTTCCAAATTTAGGATTTGTTAATCCAAAATCAACTTTAGTATCATCACTAAAAATTGCTCTAAATCTTTTTTTTCCATTAATTTCTTCAACTTTATCTAATTTATAATTATAGATTCTATATTTATTAAATTCTTTTTTATCTATTTTTCTTGAAGGTCCATCCATTAGAACAGAACATAATCTCGCATAACCCCAAGAATATGGATTTTGTTTAGGTCTGCTTCCTGATGTTTGATATGCTTTCATACCTTTAGATTTTATTAATTCTTGTCCTTTTGTTCTTAATAAATTTTTATCAATCCAATCTGTTTCTGTAATTTTATGGTCGTATTTATTTTCAAACTGCTCGCACCAAGGTGATCTTTTAGATTTAAATTTAACATCTTTAGGTCTATCTTCACCTTCAAATATAGATTTTATCTGTTTTTCTAAATCATCCCCTTTTAATCCTTTTACATATGTTTCAGGAACACTTCTTTTTTTATTTTTGTATGTAATCATAACTTTTTTATAACCATTACCATAAATCATATTTATATAATAATATATAACAAAAAAAAAATATTTGTTCTATTTTTTTAAAATCTAACTAAAATATATATAATGAAACTTCCAAAATGGTTAAAAAAAATTTTAATTGATATTTTAGATGATGATGAATTAATTTATATCATTTTCAAATCTTTACATTATTTCAAAGAAAAAACTGATAATGAAATTGATGATTTTGTAATAGAATTTTTAGATAAGAAATTTAATTCTAATAGATTAACTTCTTTCGATATCTTAAAAAAAGATTAATTTCTTATTTCCATATTTTCAATATCTACTTTTATTTCATCACCATTTTTAGTAATATCATCTACATCTGCTACTTTATCGAAAACTTTATCTAATCCTTGAGGTGCTTTATTAGGTTCTTGAAAAAATAATTTTAAAATAAATTCGTTCTTCTTCCAATCTACAACTTCATCTAAATCTTCAAATAAATCTAAAAATATAGCAGAATCTAAATAAATATTTCCTGTTCTATTATAAAATTTATTAACAAAATGTAAATAAGCCATAACAAACCAACCACAAGCATCACTCATTAATGATTGAATATTTTTAGTGGTATAATTTAATTTTTTTTTAAATCTTTTTTCAACAACTTTCTTTATATCTTCAGGAGGTGCCATACCATACGAATCAAAATAAAATGGTGTAATTACTTTATTTACTTTTCCTATGTGTAATCCTACCCAATGACTACCTATATTAGGTTTTCCATCTTCATCATATTCATCCATCAAATTTATAACATAACTTTTATTTACTTCTAAATCATTAGGTTCTAAATCATCTTTAAAATAAACACCTTTTAATGGAATTCCCATTTTAGGAGCCAATTTTAACATTTGAAAATTATTTAACATTTTTTTATATATTATATATTTAGATAAAAAAAAATACAAAAATTTTTATACACTTTTTTTTTAGTAATTTATCTAATACTAAAAATAAGGCTTCAAAGTTGCAAGATATCAAAAAATATCATCTTAATTAAATAATCGAATATTTTTTTTATTTTTTTCTATGGTTTCACACAATTAGATTCTAACTTTTTAATAGCATCTTCCATTTTTTCATTTTGTTTTATTAAAGATTGTGCTACACAAATTAAGGGACTTATTAATTCTTGATATCTTAAACCATAAGCGTCATTTTCTTCATCGTGTATATATAAACCCCAATCAAAAGGCATAGATTTTTTTACTTCTTGAGCGATTAATCCTGTATGTGTTTCTTTGTTTTTTCCTTCTTTCCATTTATAAGATATTGGATTTAGATCCATTACGAAGTCTATCATTTTATCTTCATCTAAATTTTGAATCCAGTTTTTCTTTCTTTCATCACTGGTATTTATAGTTGAATTTGTTTCGAATATTTCACTAAATCTAAAACTTGATGATCCAATATCATAACTATCGTCAATATTTGGTCTAACGTTATTAGTATAAAATGTATTTCTTACATAAAACCCACCTAATCTATCAACAAATAATCCAACATTAGGGTCATCCCCTGTCCCATCATCAATTGCTATAGATAAACCTGCTACAGATGTATCTGTTGAATCGTATGCTGTTCCTATATACATTGTGTTAAAAGTTGCATTATCAAAAACCATTTGAGGAACAAATCTATCAACTCCTGCGACTGTTCCAATATTTCCAAAATCAACTGTTGAATCTTCTGTATTATTAGAACAATGAATTTCGTTAGTATGAAATAAATCAAATCTTTTTGTATCTGTTCCAATATTAAAAGTTCCTGTTGTGGAAGCCTCTAAATTAGAATCTAAAACTGTTTCACCTGAAACAACTGATAAATATTCAGTTTTTTCTTGAATTTTATTTAATTGAGTTTCGATTTCTTCATCTGTTAAATTGTCCTTAAATACTGTGGAATTAAAAGAACTTAAATTATTATCTGGTGGTAAATATGAAGACATTGTTTTTTATTATATACTATTTATTTAGATAAAATATTTAATCTTTTTTTTAATTCTTCATTTTTTTCTATTAAATACTGATATGTTTTTATTAAAATAGCATATAATTCATCATATCTTACACCTAAAAAATCACCTTCATTATATAATAAACCCCATTCTTCAATCATAGGATTAATCTCTTGATAAATCAATCCACAATGAAATCTTTTATGATTTTTAAATTTATATCTAACAGTTCTTAATGATTTTATAAATTCAATTGTTTTTTCTTTATCTAACTTTTTAATATCTGTTTTTTGTCTTTCATCGCTCGTATTTATTGTTCCATTTGAAGCGAATATATCATCCCATCTAAAACTCGAAGAACCTAATTGATATGTATTATCTATGTTTGGTCTTATATCATTATTTCTTAAAAGTCCTCTATTATAAATAGTTCCATCTTTTTGTAATAAATAACATAATTTAGGATTTGGTCCTGAACCTCCTGTAATAGCCATCGTAAAACCATTATTAGAATTATTACCATTTTCGTATGCTATACCCATATACATACCTCTTCTATCTGTATTAAAAAAGATAGGTTGAGACATAGCATCTACTGATGTATTTGTTGTTATATTATTACCTGTTATAGAAGTATCATTGCCTCCATCATTTATTAAAACTTTATTCCCATAAAAGTTGAAAGTATTATTATGACTTAATCCTAATCTATGATTTCCATCGTGATTAGGAACTAAATTAGAAGATAAAACTGTATTAGTGCCTGAAATAGATAATTTAGATGTTTTTGTTTTTTGTGTAATTAGATGGTTTTCAACATTAACTTTTGTTTCAAAATTCAAAGGATTAAATTTATTATATGTAAATTGAGGTGGATAATATGAAGTCATTTTAATTATATATATAATAAATAGATATATATTTTTTGTTCTATTTTTTTAAAATTCTTATTATATATTTTTAAAATTTTAGAACATTTATTTTTTTAATTTATAAATTTTAATCATTCCTGGAGAATTATAACCTGAACCATAACCAAAACCTTCAATAAGTTTCATATCATTAGGATCAACGCCTGATTTTAATTTAGGGTCAGTTTCCCAATCATCATAATAATTCGCCATATGACCTTCTAATGCTGGTGTATCATTTTTAATGGCTGTAATACCAAAAGAACTTTTATCTGGTGGTTGAATATTATTATATTGTGTAAATTCAAATTTATTTGATTTAGGATTATAACCTCTTGCTAAAAGTTCATAAATAATTTGTGCTTTTGACATCGCTTTCAAATCATTCAAAGATAATGGTCTCATAGGAAATTTTTGTGCTCTTGTTAAACCTCCAAGAATTTTTGGGTCATCTTTTTGTGCTTGATAAAATGCTTTAAATTCATTTCTCATTAAACCTATTAAATCCTTTTTACCTAAATCTTGTAAGTCTTTGTATCTTTTAACACCTACAATTTTTTCTGGTTTTACTGGTAATCCTGGTAATGCTGGTAATATAGGCATAGTTCCTGGGTTAAAATATGTTGGAATAGGAGGAGTAATTGTTGATGTTGGAATACCTGGTTTATTAACTTCTAATTTAGGTCTTGGAAAATCTTTTAAACCTACACTTTCAGCGATTCGATAAACTGAAAAATAACCATCTAATTCATTTGGAAATAATGAAACATAATCTCTAATTTCTGTTGAAACTATCCTTACTTTATTAGGTGTTGCATTAAAAGTATCAGTAAATAAATTTATGTCAGGCATTCTTAATCTTTCTTTCATAAATCTTGCTTTATGAATTTCAATACCTAATCTCAATAAAACATCATCACTTAAATTTTCTAAATAATCTGTAATATCTGTCATACTTGGAACATCGATATCTTTTATTTTTTCTAATTGTTGTCTATTAAATATTTCAAAGGCAGATTTGAGATTATTAGCAGTTGCTACTGTAAAATTATTATTAAAAACTTTTTTGAATGCTGGTAATCTTTCTAATAAAAAAGTTTTTAATGTATCATCTAAACTTTGAATAAATACTTTAGATTCTCCTGGGTTTCCACCTAATTCTCTTACTATATATTTTTCGATATTTTCATCAGTTTTAGATTTATCTAAATAATCTTGTAATGTTGATTTTTTATCTCTTCCAGCGATTAATGATGAACCAGTATCTTGTGTATGCTGTTTATTTTTTTTAAAATAAATTCTATTTTTAGATTTTTGATCCAACTCATCAAAATATCGTTGTCTTTTAAGTTCTAACGTTTTTAAATCTTTTCCTACAAAAGGCATAATTATTTATTATATATATATTAAATAAGAAATTATTTTCAAAAAGTTAATTTTTTAGAAAAAAAAATCTAATTAAAAGTTATATATAAAATAATGGTAAATACAATTGTTCTAAAATCATCAAACATAGTTGATACAACAAAAAACTCAACTTTTGAGTATAATTTTCCAAATTCTATTAATTTTAAAGATATGGAACTTGCATTAATTCAAGCATCTATGTATTATACCTGGTTTAATATTAGTGATGAATTAGGAAATAGGACTTTTTCATATCAATATGTCGTGGGTGGAACAACAAATACGAGAACTTTAACGTTAGATGAAGGTTTATATGAAGTGAGTGATATTAACAAAGCACTACAATTCGATTTTATTAATGCTGGATTATATTTAGTAAATGGCGATGGTGATAATGTTTATTATGCTGAATTTTTGATAAATACAGTTTTAAATTCTGTTGATATAAATACTTATGCTGTTCCAACATCTTTACCTTCTGGATTTACACAACCTTCAAACTGGGTGGGTTATCCAACAACAACTTATAATGTAAATGTTCGTATGGCGTCTGCTTTCAATGAAATTGTTGGTTATGCTACTGATTTTGAAAGTGGTTTATCATCAGGAACTGGAACAACATTGACATTTAATTCAACAATTGCCCCAAATGTGAATCCTAATTCATCTGTATTAGTTGAATGTAATATAATAGATAATCCATTTGGAAATCCATCAGGTATAATTTATGCTATTGTTCCTAATGTGGGCGTTGGATCATTAATTAACGTTCAACCTCCTGAATATGCTTTTAATGATATTAAAGATGGTGTTTATAATAATTTAAGAGTTAGATTATTGAATAAAAATACATTAACGCCTTTAACAATTCAAGATGGAGAAATTACATTAATTTTAGGATTAAAAAAAAAATATACATATGAAATGTAAAAAAAAATTGATAAAAACAAATATCTAATTTTATGTTATATATATATATAATGACACACTGTTTTATTGTAAATCCAAAAAATATAAAAAAACACAAGGTTAATTTAAATCCTTTGAGAAATACCAAATTAATGGATGAAGAACCTAAAATGTCTAAATTTGAAAAAAATTTAAACAGAAAAATTCAAGGCGAAGGTATGAAAGAATTAACAGATAAATTAAAAAATCTAAATGTTAAAGATTCTATGAAAAATATTAGAATCACTTTTTAATGCTCTAAAATTTTTAAATTTTATATATAATAAATTAAAAAAATAGAACAATTATTATTTATTTTTTTTGTTTTTCAATTTCATCATAATAAGTTTTAAAAAAACTATCATATTCTATTTTTAGTCGTGTATATTCATTTGATAATATTTGATTATTATGACGCAGTTCTTGAATTATAGTCTCTAATTTTAAAACTTTATTGTATGTATCATCACATTTTTTACAAATTTTATAATAATCTTTTTCTAAATCTTCTATATCTTTTTCAAAACAGTCCAAACAACAAGGCATAATATATATTAGATTTAGATATTATTTTTTTTTCAAGAAATTCCTAATAATTGTTCTATAATATCTAAACGTATTTTAAAACTTTCATTTTCTTTTTTCAATTTTTCATTATCATTTTTTAGATCATCATTTTCTTTTATTAAATCTTTTATACAACATATCATAGGTGATATTAATTCAGTATATCTTAAACCATAAGAATCAGCCTCTTCATCGTGGATATATAATCCCCAATCAAATGGCATCTGTTCTTTTAATTCTTGACTAATTAAACCACAATGGTATCGTGTTTTTTCATTGAATATAAATTTTACTGGATTCAAATTTGAAATAAAATCTTTCATTTCTGTTTGATCTAAACTTTCTATTGAATGTTTTTCTCTTAAATCACTCGTATTTATAGTTCCATTTGTGGCGAAAACATCATCCCAACGACGCGATGAAGAGCCTAAATCATATTGATTATTTGTCGCTGGTTTTACGTGTCCTGAATTTATATGACTTCTAAAATATGCTTGACTATTACTTGCTAAATATAATGCTATATTTGGATCATCCCCACCCCCAGCATTATATCCCAATCCAATACCAGCACCTGTGCCTCCTGATTCAGTGACGACTCCAACAAAACAAGGTCTTTCACTTGTATCCATATTAATACAAGCTTTAAAATATTCCACCTGACTTCTTCCATTATCGATTAATCCCCAATCAATTGAAGTATCATCAGTATCATAAGTAATAATCAATTGTCCTGATGATTGTGTATTAGTTCCTGACGCTGTTAAACCTGCTGTTTTATCTTCAACTGCTTGAACTTCTGTTTGTAATGTTATAATACTTGATCCAAAAAACGTTAATAGTGTATCAACATCATTATTATTAGGTAAATCTAATTGAGCGTTAATATCTAAAAAATTTCCATCTATGGTTGTTGTCGTTGAAGTTCCAGAAATATTTTGTGTTTTGTTATTTAATGATGTAATTGTTGAATTAACATTATGAGAACTTGTAATAATATTATCAAAATAAGATGTTGAAAAAATATTACCTGAAGCACCAATAGAAAATGTATTAGTTGTTTCTGGAAGTATATTAACATTAAATTTTATATCCACATCATCACACGATAAAGATGTATGAGTTCCTCCTGAATCTTGAAAAGTAAATTTAATAGGTTTAACAGTTCCTGAACTAAAACTATGTAAATCTAAAAATGTGCCTATAGTGCCTAAATAACCATTAAATACATTATGAGCGTATAAAGTCAAATAAGAACCTAAAGAAGCATTATTATTATCTTTATCACCATTCAATACAAAATAAACAGAATCATTATTTTCATGAAAAATACTTTGACTGCTTAAAATTGTATCTGTTCCTGAAACTGAAATATATTGAGTTTTTGTTTCTAAATTCGTGATATCTGTATCTAAACTCGTATGATTTGATGTTTCTATATCTTGACTATATAATTTAGTGAAAAATTTAGATGAACTTCCTAACGCTCTTGTTGCATTTCCATCTGGTTCTATTTCGTGTGTTATAAACTTTGTATGTGCTTCTATATCAGTTCCTATTTCAAATTTTAATATATCTCCACTTGTTCCAGTTATAAATTTAAAATTATCATTATTAGAAGATGGAGTATAATAACTAATAAATTCTAAAGTATTATTATTAAAACCCATAGAAAACCTATCATTAGTCCCATCTTGAGAAAATTTAATAAAACAATTATCGTTTTCATCTGTATTATTTTGATCTGCCATCAATCTCAACACACAGTCGCCATTTCCTCCATTACCAGCACTTATTTCAAATAAATTCGTGGATAAAAAATAATCTCCACTTGATTGTGTTAAA
>VMHT01119405.1_pt1 | contig 20501 bp, 29 predicted proteins | sample 4693611 | NCBI WGS metagenome assembly VMHT01 (sample SAMN12280063, study PRJNA550983) | marine metagenome | isolation source: seawater sampled from same location over 5 years 0.02-0.2 micron viral filtrate | place: USA: collected off the coast of southern California halfway between the port... ...
AATGAAACTTCAAAATATACTGAACCAGAAAGAGTATCACCTTCCGCACCTACATCAACAAGAACAGTAGCGCTTTCATAACCTTGTAGGTCTACTCCTGTTCCGTTAGCGGCGGCAGTTCTTGTAGCGGCGGCTAAGCTCACTACTGGGACAATATTATTGCTTAAATCTTTCATAATTAGTCACCTATACCCTTATGTTGAACATTTTTGTTTAACGATAGCCTCAGCTTGAACCACTTGTCCACCGACTCTACGGCGTGCAATGTATCGCACGTTACCAGTAGTAGCCTGTGTGAATGGGTCACGCAAGACCGCCATAGATACCCTGTCTACAATCATGTAGGCACGAGAGAAATCACCGAATGCTACTGGGTAAGTGTTACTACCTTCAGATGGCATATCAGTTGCTTCAACGTATGGATATCCTAATACAGTGTTAGTCACACCGCCTGTAAGCATCATGCCCGCTTGGAAAACATACTGACCCGCAGTATCTTTCAGCTTACGGATGCTAGAAAGAGTAGTTCTGTTAAAAACAAAAGTACCGTTCTTTGCATACTCAGACTTGATGCCATGTACCAGACCGATAAGACCGTCAGCTAATATAGTAGAAGCATGACCAGATACTACCTCACCAACGTCACCGTTAGTCATGAAGCCTTCTGGTTTACCTACTGCATTACCTGATACAAAAGCAGTACCTTCAGCTTTTGCAAATTGCTCTGCAAATTCTGATTGCATTTCTGCTTCTAAATCAAATACTGAATCCTCTAAGTCTTGCTCAGAGATATCCACTAGAGCGTAATGCTCATGTGCGGGTATTTCTTCAAGACCTACGTTGTATCCAGTAGTTTCTGCACGAGTTCCGCTTTCAGCTACCCATGATGCGGCAAACTGACCAGTTCTCTTAGGTACTTGGATACTGCGCTGACCAGTAGTACGGAGTCTAGCAATACCACGAATAGGTGAGATTTCAGTTACAGTTTTAAGTAACTCTCTTACATATTCTGGGGGTGCTAAGTAACCGCCTGTAGTGTCATTGCTTACAGTAAGTGCTTTCTTTTCCATATCAGATAAAGAATCAAATCCTTTACGACAATATGACTCAAATGCTACGCAAAGCTCGTCTGCTGATTTAGCATCATAACCAGAATTGGGTCTAGCAAGAACCGTTTCTAGTTGCTCTACTTTTTCAGCTACGCCATCTTGCGCGGCTTTAGTTTGTGTGAGTGTTTGGTTGATATCTTCAAGAGAATCAAGTTTTGCTTCAATCTTGCTCATCTTGTCATTCAACAAAGCATCTTCACCCAAACCTTTTTCTAGTCTATCAAGTTTCTCGTCATTAGCTTTTTTGAATTCATCAAATGCTTGACCATACTCCTGTAAGACTGTTTTTACATCTTCAGTTCCAGACATTTTAATTTCCTTTTTAGTTAGATGTTTTTAGGGTTAAAGTTAAGGTTTTTATGGCATCTACCAGTTCTTTTTGCTCTTTTTCTTCTTTCTCTCGTAGCATCTCACTACTTGATTTAGATTCAAAGGCATGATGAACGGCTTTTGCCGCCATCTTTGCTTCAGAACGAGAAAGATTGAAGGCATCTCGCATTCCATTTTCCCACTCTCTAATAGAAACCGCTTCGCCTTTTACCGACATCACCGTAGCTTTCGGATTCATCGGGAACGTGACTAGACTAATTTCCATTAAATCTACTTCACCAATCATTCTTTTTTTAGAACGCTTGTCGTAAGTAATCGTTTTAGGGTCTGCTCTAAATCCTATAGACATTCCATCTAAAGCACCCATTTTTAATAATTCATAGGCTTCACCGCCCGCCTGTGTCTGCAATGCAAGTCTACCTTTTACATAAAGACCGTGGTCATCTTCTTTAATAGAATCAAATACACCAATAGGCATATCGCTCTTATGTTGGTATAGAAGTTTGACACCTTTATTGCCGCGCCGTCTTATACTCTTTTTGAAAGCGCCTGTCTTAATTACATCATTACCTAAGTCAGTATTTTCAAATACAGATGCATAACCTTCAAAACGACCATACTCGCCTTTTTCTTCATCTTCTTCGTCTTGGTATGCTTTTATTTCTGATTTGAATTCAATGTGTTGGCTTTTTACATCTGTACCTGTAGCAAGTACATATTCCTCATGTGTTTTGCATGGCATATAGATTGTATTGCCATCTTCATCATGTTTGTGGATTCCGTCACATCCTAATTCTTTTGCTCTGTCTTGAGCTTCTTCTTCAGTAGTGAATACATCACGCCTGATTTCTTCCTTTGCATCATTCTCTATAGAATCTTCTTTTAAAGTAGGCTCATTAGCCTGAACATCTAGCATCGCATTTCCAGTGTTCATTTAAAGGTTTCCTCTATTAAGTTTCACCCATATTAGCCCAACACAAACAATCTTACAATAAATTAACCAGAGGTCAAAAAAAACGGTTAAAAAAAACTTCATAAAAAAGTATTAAAGTAGTTGCAATAATAACTATAGGTGTTACTATTATTGTGTTGTTTAATTAAATATAAGGAAAAAATATGAGAGATACACACACACATAAAGGGCATTGCCAAGTTTGCGGTAGAGTGCAAGCGGTCAGCACTAATGATAATTTGATTGCTAAACATGGCTATGATGTTCAGTTTGGTTTTTTTAATGGCACTTGCAAAGGCTCTGACATAGAGCCATTAGAAGTTTCTAAGTTGGTTGCTGAAGCTACTATTTCTAACATTCAATATCAGATAAAAGTAAAAAGAGAAGAATTAAAATCATTAGGCGGTGTGGATGATGACACTGCCAGAGAATTAGAATTCTCTATCTCAAGTGCAGAAAATTACATCAAATATCTCGCAGAAAAAATTGAAACAGTAAACGGTAACCCTTTAATGAATGTTGCTGATGGTAAAGAATTATTAGTAAACATGGAAACAGAAGTTGCAGAAGGCTTCAATGATTATGAAGTTGTTGAAAACCAATACGGCAAAAGAAGAAACTACTTAGCGGGTTATCAGAAGTCAATCACAAAAAGCGTAAGCATTGGTGATATAACTCTGACAATCACTAGACAGAAAAGCATATACACAAGGCGTAGCACCAGTTACAGATGCGCTTTTTCACTAAACGGCAAGAAGATTGCTAAAAATAAACTACTTGAAACTATGGGGGTGGCGTAAGCCACTCCAAAGGGGATAAAAATGAATAAGAAAATGAGTTCGTTAAAATCAGAAAGACCTGAATGGAATGCTTATATTAATGAAATGATTGGTGCGGTTGCTGTATATTTATCTGAAAACGACCGCAAGCCATTAACCAACAATGAAATAATCGCGCTAACTAATTTCTGTTGCTATATTTCTTTTAATAAATGGTGTTTTGAAAGAGGTTGTGGCTCTGAATTCCATCCTAAAATGAAAATGATTGATTTGGAACAAATAAATTATTCAACATGGAATCGTATAGAGAAAAAAACAAGCATTATTGGAATGAGATTATTCACTGTATATCCTTTAGTGAATGGGCTATTTTCAGTTAGACTCTCTGAATCTGGTAATGACCTTTTACATCTCATTACAGAGAAGCACTACAGGCTCATTTCAAATCAAGTTTTACTTAGGCATGGGGTCTGTAAGTCAGAAGTTGAAGAAAATAAAGTAGCTTAATCCTTCACTGCATGATTATTAAGACCGCCTTCGGGCGGTTTTTTTATATCAGAACATCATCTGGATAATCAGTTACTATCTCAGATATATCCTCTGCCTTGAGTTTCGTGTTGTTGTCTATTGCTCTTTGTATCAGTTTAGCTATCTTGTTTATATCTGTTTTTTTAAGCATATCTCCATCAGGAAATTTATATGTGGGTATATGTGTACCCGCATCTTCATTCGTTATAAAAAGATAATTGCCATACAAAACATCTAATTTCTCTACTTCAAAAAATTTGTCATATATGACTCCATTTACTAACCAATATTCGTATTTCATGTTAAATCCATCAAAGCCACATCTGCTTCATCTATGGCTTTAGCTTTTGCCAGTGCTTCCATAATTTCATCATATTCTTTTAATGAATCAGGCGTGTGGTATGCCAAGACTTTACGCCATGTATCAGCATTTTTACTTCCTAACAAACAAGTAAAGTTTGCAAATGTTTCTGTTAAGTGACCGTCAGACAAGCCAGTTGCAAGTTTTGGGAAACTTGAATAGTACCTTTTGGTATGACCATCCATTACGCTATTATTAGTTATTGAACCTATCAAATCAGAAAAGTTTGTTATGTCTTTTATAGATTCTGATTTTTGTGATTTTGCTAGATAATAATTGAAGTTTGACTTTAACCAATCTGACCCATTACCGAGATTGTTATACTTTAAGTTTGTTAGCCAAGATGACAAATCACGGAAACTTTTGCCTGTACCGAAATACGAGGTTTCCATGTTATTTGGTAATTTTGCAATATCGTAAGCAGATTCAAGAAAATCATCACCATACAATACTTTTAAATCATCATACTTCAAAATTGATTCTGATTTATCAAGCTCTGATTTCCATTTCTTAATGAATTGCGCTTTACTTAGGTTTGTTTCCCATATAGTTTTGTCATCTGTTATTGTTCTTTTTTCTCCTAATACTTCTATTTCTCTGCTCTTTGTCACTACCTTAGATGAAACACCAAGTTTTAAATCATTAGCTGTAGTATTTTTTTCTAAATCTTTATTTTTTCTTTTCTTTTTGATGTCATTGTTTCTTTTCCGTAGTAGTTTCCTATCATCTAAAATTTGTTTTGCCATGAAAGATGATATACCGAATCTACTGATGTAAGTTGATTTTCCTGACCCTACTCCTCTAATTTTATCAGATTCAATGTCAACGGCATTTTTTATCTTAGACCGCATCAGCTTGTCATGCCCTATATTTAAAAATTTTGCTCTAGCGGCATAATCACCCATCACAGACATAAATTTCGTGTCGTAATCAAATGCGTGTCCTTTTTCATGCCGCCACACGCTATTATATGAAGCGCCTGACCTTCCATAGTTTGACCCCATATTAATCGTGCCACTATGATGAAAGAAAGCACCTTTTCTTATATGAGTGACATCATTCAACGGTTGCGCCCTTCTATTCACGATACTTATATTCTCATCACCTTTGAATGATTCTTTGTTTGGTTTAATTTCATCTGGGTGCTGTTCACCAAAATCGTTTACTGGTTTTCTTGATGGCGCTGTTGTATCTACTGCTTCCTCTATTTCATCTGCATCAACATAAATAATGACACACCTACAGTTGATAACATTCTTTGCACCACCTTTAGGGTCACCCGCGTGCATCATCTGAGCGCCACCTACATCAAATGCTTCATCCATAGCCCTTGTCTGTCCATTGACCGCGCTATGCGCTGACCGTGTTCTTAGGTCATTAGTAGCCGCCCATTTCTTCATCATGTTAACGCCATACTCGTTTTGTATGATTCCGTGATACTCATGCTGTGCAAAACTAGCGGCATTGTGTGTTTCTGTTCTGGCAATAGCGGCGGCTCTGCGTCTTGCTATGGGTGCTGTGTTCCTAATGTTTTTGGATATCTGGTCTAATGTAGCGCCATCTGCTCTACCCTTTGTAATGACATTCTGGATATTCCTAGTCACTGATTGAGTCATATTTGCTAGATAAAGGTTTCTATCGTTGTTGTAGACACTGATTAATCTTTCAATATCTCTGTTTCTACCAAACACGGTTACATCTACGCTTTTGTTTATCTTTTCATATCTTGACTCATTGTCTTTGAATACCGTCATAAATATTCTACGGTAGTGCTTACTCATAACGGCAAAGAGTTCGTTTTCTAGTTGCCTGTTTGATGCGTTCCTTGAGAATGACCCTGATACTTTGAATATACTTGCCTGTGTTCTTATGTGCTTGGGTAGTAAGCTACTCAATCTTCTGAATACCATTTTCTCTAAATTATTGCGTAATCGGCGTTGCCTTCTTACTTCTTTCCTGACATTGATTCTGCCTTGTTTAAAGGAATTAAGGCGTTTTTGCTGTATCTTTGCAAGAATTCTAGCCCCTGTGTGCGCCCTGACAGCGTTTTCTCTGTGTGAGTAAGGGTCTAACATAGGTATTACTTACTAGACAATGGGTGTCCTTTAGGGAATAAGTCTGTATCGTGTTTACCACTTCTAAACCTACCAGTACGCAATGCCGTTAGAAAACTGTTTACTCTGGCATAAGCCCACTGGTCTTGATTGGTTACACTTGGTCTTACTGACTGTGGGTTCGTGTTATATGCGCCAACCCCTCTCCTAAATACCGCTTCAAGCATTCTTAGTGTTGCCCGCTTTGTTGGTTTATCTCCGTACTTCTCGTTGTGTTTCTCTACTTTGTTTTTCAACCCCTCTTTCACTTTTGCTGATATTGGTGCTTTCAGTTCAGTGATACCTGTATGTTTATCTTGCTTTAGCATCTTCTCTGCTTCGGCTTCTAATTGGTTACGCTTCTTTCTTGACCATGCAAATCCCGCATCACCACCCCAGAGCGCCCATGCTATTCTGCCCGCACTTGGATAGCCTTCCTGACCTACCTTGAATCCTTGCCCTTGCTTATCCACTTCATGTCTACTGAAGAAACTAAACATTCGGCGTACCGTGCTAGGCGATAAGTTTTCTTTTCTAACTAATTGATTGGCTCTGGCTACACCTACCATAGTGCCACCACGATTGAATTCTTTTCTCCATTTAAGCCCGCGCTCTGCTTCACTCGCCATGCCATCTGTTGGTGTAAGGTCTATGTCTGCAATAGCCTTCACATCCTCATCCCAGATAATGTCGTCTATGTCCTTTTCATCATCATCTTCTTCTTCATCTTCATAGTCTTGAATATCCAGTTCTTCTTCCTCTGGTGTAGGCTCTGGTGTTGATTCTGAGCCTATTGGGAACAAGGTTGATGATATATATATTTCATCACCACCATCAATAGGACTAAGACCTAGTATCTCTCTGGCTTCATTACGAGTCATTATGCCTTCTCTTACAGCGCTTGTTACATTCTCATAAGTCTTTCTTTTGCGCTCAGATAGTGCGGGGATGTTCTCATACATATACTCAAATCTTACATTCTCGCTAAACATAGGCACTAACCATTCATTGATATCTGATTGTATTAACTTTAGGTGAGGTATGATTGTTTCTTCATATAGAGCAAGTCTAGCTTCTGCAACATTAGAGTAAGTCTGTGCATCAGGTACGCCCACTAATTGATTTGGCACGCCAAAGCATAAGGCTATGTCTGTGGCGCTCATGTGTTTTAGGTTGATGAAATCCATATCTTTTGGACTCAATCCCATCTCTTTCCAATCAAAGTCACCTTCTAACAATAACGGTCTGCCCGCATTACCCGCACCTTGAAATCTATTGTTTAGGTCTGTTAAGAGTTGCTGTCTTTGCCCCTCTGTTAGATTTACATTGAACCCTGATTCATCTTTAGGTTTAAATATTACCGCCCCACTAGGTCTAGCGCCATTGTTTAGTAGGTTGATATTGTGCTTGCTTGATAGATTATGTTGGTCTACTTCTACTGCCGCCGCAGATAAAGGTGAACAACCGTAGAAATCATCTAATGGATTCCATAGCTTGATGTGCTTGAGTTGACTATAACCTGTGTCTTGGTCTACTGGATAAGATGCTTGCACTCTACCATTGATTACATAGTCATAGCTTTCTGGTATGGGTTTTTTACCGCCATTGATGCGGATTCTGTCTGGTCTAAGCAGATGAAGTTCTTTTGGTGCGCCTATCTCTCCACCCACTCTCAGGATATATGCATTACCACTAAGAAGTAAGAAGCCAAATAAAGCATTAAAAAATTCTGTGTTTGATTGCAATGGGTTTGGTCTGTCTATCAATACTTGCAATGGGTGATTTTCTAGCATGGTATCACCGCTTTTAACGCAATAATCTACAGCACCCGCGCCTTTAGATATCTCATTAACGCATCTATATACAATTGCGTTCTTTAGGTAGCCTTCTTTTGCTAAGTCTTGGTATTTGTATTGTTTGCCTTCACTCGCACCAACACCAAAATATCCGACCATGTTGCTTGCTCTTTTGTATTCGTTACCTCTGATGGTAAATACATTCTTAATGTTATCCAATAATGCCATTAGCTAATTCTCCAATTAACGATGCCACGCGACTTGCTTAGTTCTGACAATCCCCAAACTAAGGCATCTAATCTATCAGGACTCGGTTTGTTTTGTCCTGTGTAGGAACACATCTGCGATTCCAGTTCTTTAAAAACACCAATATGATGAACGCGCCTTTGTTCGTATAGAGCCGCAATAGGTTCAGCACGAACCATTTTACCTCGTGACGCTCTAACTGACCTATATGGAACATTCATATCTATGTTGCGAATTAATCTTTCCACTAAGTCACCACCATTGTTTACCTCTGCCACAATCCTATCAGCTTCCCATTCATAGTAAGCCTTTATAGCTATCTTACCCCAACCATCGGCAGAATGCTTGCCCGATAAGTCTTCAAGTACATAATACTCATTATTTGCATCTTTACCAACCACAATTATTCCTGTTTCATCTGAGTTCTCATTAGCTGTGACTGCGGGGTCAATCGCCACTATAATTTGTATAAGCTCTTTTTCGGTATCATAAGGCAGTCTAGCTTCATCTATCAGCTTGTTTGACCATAGAGCGCCTTCTATATCCTCTAACACCTCTGCATAGAGTTCTTGCCTACCTAATGTAGTGCCTTCATATCTTGAGCGCATCATTTCAAGCGCTGATGTTGCAAGATTAGCTTCATTCTCAAAAGTGTTGCCTTTGGTAATCGTTACATCTTCACGGTCTAGTAATCCCATTAGCAATCCAGTTGGCTTCGGTGTTGTTGTTATTATGCATTGAGGGTCATCACCTAATCTCAACCCAAACATTAACTGGTCAAATGCTTCTGGATATTCCCAAGCACAAAGCTCGTCAGCCCAAGCTCTATGAAACTGACTACCTCTCAATCTATCTGGATTATGTGCGGCGTACCCTACAATCTTTGAGCCGTTAGATAATCTTATCTCACATATCGTTGATGAATAGCCGTATGTACCAAACTCAGTTGAATAGCAGTCTTTGGGTATAATAGATAAAAGACCACTGTTGCCTTGAAAACAGACTCGCCTTAAATCACCGAATGTTGGCGCTATAACTGCGCTGATGGTATTTGGATTTCTGAGTGCGTATAAAGCTATGTCTTGCGCACCTGTACGAGTCTTGCCCCAACCACGACCCGCCAGTATTAGCCAGATAAAGAAATCTTCTTTCGGCGGTAGCTGTTTAGGTCTAGCTGTCTTTAGCCATTCAGTGTATAGCTGAATCGTTGACTTTTCTGCGTTGGTCTGCAACCTCGTCAAGCAATTCCATAGCTTCTCTGAATGCGGATGTGTCTGTGACTTTTGCATTTAGACTCATATTCTCTGTAGCTTCACCCATAGCGAGTTTCGCTACTTTTTGTACTTTGTATGTTGCTTCCGCAAGTTGATTCATCATAGGCGGTGTTAATTCATCATCTGCTTCAGACTTTATTATAAATCTTCCAATCTCATTAAGCAGTTGTTTTGATATGTTGATTGTCTTGGTATCAAACTTCTTTGACTCTGTAACGAGTTCTTTTGCTCTCTGGTTATCTAGCTTTTGCAAATAAGATTCTTGAAACTGGTCTTTCTGGAACTTCCAGTTCTCGTTCTTGGCATACCTGTAGAGAGTGCTTTTGCCTACATTGTGTTCTTCAGCTAACTTGTCCAGACTGAATAATACCCTTTCACCCCCCTCACTTTCTATACCTTGAACATACAGATTGCGTATCTTCTCTCTCAGGGTTGAGCATAATTTGACTGTTTTTTGTTCATCTTTTCTCACAATATCTCAGATACTAACATAAAGAATCATAACTTCTAATGTTATTTTATTGCATCTGACATCACCTCATAGTCTTTAGTAATTACACCTATGTCCTTGCTACCTCTAAAGTGTGCCTTAACAAATGTTTTCTTCCCGCTTGCTAGTTTGCGGATGTGCTTTCTTACGCTGTGGAATGCTGTACCTTTTGAGCGTTGCCCTGTTGATTCGCCGCTAGATGGTTCTCCATACATATTCAGCTTTAATGTTTTATGCTGATACTTGGGTCTAGTTCTCAATGTAGAGTCTTTGATGTTTTTAAGCTGTGTGTGTCCTACTGTGTTGTTGGGTCTGCCTAGTACATCTTTGGTATCTGCTATCTCAGGATATGTAAGCAACACATTGAGTTGCACAATCACCATTGATATATGCGCTGTCCAATCATTCAAACTCGGATTAGTATAAGCATCATTGCTATCGGGGTCTGTGATAATACAACCTTCGGGATGATTCTTTAACCAGAATGTGTAATCTTCCTTGCTTACAAGCCTATTTAAGTATGGACTCATTTCTTCTTTATGATGATAAGTATATCCATAAGTGCAAAAGTCATGCGCACAAAGATTGTCAGATTTTTGATAATAGAACATGAGTGCAGTAATAATATCTTGCTCTGTGTCTGCTGTCTTTTCTCCATGATTACCGACTAGCACATGATATATGCATTCATTGGTTTCAAATTGAATCAAACAAGATTTATAAGGTAGATATATTTTCATATCTTCAACCACCTTTTCCATCTCTACTGGTGATAGGTCATTCTTTGTATCTCTCGCATCTATATAAAACTTCATAGCTTGCTGTATTTCTTTACTCACATCTTTGAAGTATTTGCGCTGTTGCTCTAAAGGCAAAAGACCACTTTTACGATTCCAATGCGCGGGATAAGCTAGACCATCTAACCATTCATCACTTTGATAGCCGTGTATCAGTTGTTGCAGTATTATGTTATTCATCAGTTGTACCAGTTTTGTATGTGGTGATTCTGCATTCAACCCATTCTGCATCATTACTAAAATCCGTGACGCTATCCTGTAAGAGCGTGACTCCTTTTCTTTTTCTATCAGGAAATAGTTGGTCAAGTATCTCTTGATTCATCACGGTCAGACTGTTGAATTGATTTACCGCCATTCTGTAATCTTCATATTCTTTATGCCTGATTGTCTGTGGCTCATTGTGCGGTTTTATCTTCACGAATATTTGGTCAAGAGTTCTCAAGTTGTTTTTTAAAATCAAAGATAGCGCTTCTTCTCCATTCATGATTGCACCTCTCTCAATATGCCATTGGGATATTTCATTGCCTGTGTGAGTTTTTGCCAATCACTATCATCAAGATAAAACGATAAATCGTATACTGGTGTATTGTCATCAAGGTCATACTTGCGTTTCATTTCAGCAAAGACTTTTTCAAAGTAATTCATCATGCCGCCACCCCCTTTAATGACATTTCAAGATAGTTCACATCTGCTTCAATATCTGCAAATGTGCGTGCTGTTGGTTTAGCGTTTGCGCGTACTCTCTCATACATTTCAACGCCTAGCTCACGCGCCTTGTTGAATATTTCTATTTGGTGTTGCTGTTCTTGAGCAGACCTAACAACACACTTATCCCACTCCGCACGCTTCATGCGTGAGTATCTATCGTTGCTAGATGTTCTGTATCGCACCCACTTGTAACCAATGCTTTTAGTTTCAGCTAATCTAAATCCATTGATGTGAACGTACCATTCTGGATTCCAATTTGTTTTCAATTTTTTCATTTTCAATGTCCTCTTTATTTAAAAAAACGCAGTTGTACTCTATAAGCGTATAACAATTTGATTGTAATTGCAAACTTAATTTTCATTGTATACGTTGGTATTGAAGGTTTTTCAGCTTGTTAGGGTTATTTTTATAACTATCATCCCCTTATATTTTCATAATCTTCATCTGTCCAATGAGGTATATCAACAACATCTAGTTCCTTATATATCTCAAAGTTCTTTTTTGTCTTATTGTACTTGAATGTGGCTTCACCAATACGACCATATAATCCTTGCTCTCTTATCTTTCTGGTAATCACTCTTGTAACATCTGTATCAAAATCTCGGTGTACTGTTATGATTGCATCACTCATATTACTCCAATGACTTGACCCAGAAATCTCATAACTGCTTGGTGGTGGGTAGCTTCCGTTTTGGTCTTTCTGTAATTTGGTTGGGTGAGCAACAATCCAGACACAGGCATCATGGACTCTTGCAAATCGTTTTAGCTTGCTGATGAAATCTCTTATGTGTTCATCTTCTCTCATATTGCCGCGGAGTGCTGAAACTTCGTTGTAAGGGTCAATTACTAAACCATCACAACCATATTTCAAGACCGCACCTTTTGCTTTATCAATGAGATAGTCAATGTCTGGCGTAGTGTCTTTGGTTTCCAAGAAGTAGAAGTGTTCATTTATCCATTCAAGAGCGCCTTGCAGTTCTTCCTTAGTCATGCGATTAGCAAATCCCTCATCAAAAGCCTTGCCTAATTTTAGTTGCACTAATCTGCGCAAGTGCATCTGTACTGAATGCTCTGGTGAAAACACAGCGAAACGCCAGTTATGTTTTTCACTTATCTTTATCAAGCATTGGTCAAGAAACGAGGACTTTCCGTGATTCGGAATACCTGTCCATGTGTGAAATGTACCTCTGAGAATTTTGTAATTTTCATCTAGGTTTTCATATCCTATGCTGATTGGCTTTGTGTAGTTGCCGTTGTAAAGGTCAAGCACAGAGCCGTAATATTGGTGGGCAGAGAACAATCCATCAATAGGGTACGGCTTTGCATTCTCTACTATCTCTTTTATCTTGCTTACCCCGTGCTTGAGTAAAACTTCATTTGCATCTTTGGCATCTGATGGGTAATCAACATACCAACACAATTCTTTTCCGAATCTATGTAATAATTCTTTGTTAAGCGCTCTGCCCGCGCTGTCATTATCTACAAAAAGTATGACCTTCTTTGCGTTATCTAAAGGGCAATTTTCCAAGGCAGTAAACCTAGCATCTTTCTCATTAAACTTTGCTTCTTTAGGCGCACCGTCAGGCAGTGTCACAACATTATTGTCAAAGCCCGCTTCAATTAGAACAAGACAATCCATTTCTCCCTCTACGAAAATTATTGTTTCCGAATCTTTGACTAAATCGTAGTTGTAAAGTGAGCGTTTTGCATTTGGTGATTGTTTGAATTTCTTGCTTTGTGTTCTGTACTTTATGTTGACTACTTTGCCTTCTTCATCCTTGTAAGGAAACGCTATCCAGTATTTATCTTCAATGTAGATACCTTTTTTCTGTACGGTTTCTTTGCTGATTCCACGCTCTGCAAACCATGAATACATTGATGATGGGGTTTCTGTTTTTTCTGGTAGCTTGGGCGCTACATAAACCTTCTCTCTCGCCGTGACGAAATTTGTACTGCCAGTATTTGTTGAACCTGTCCAACCGCAATGATGACAATTCCAAACCGCATTACCGTTATCGCAAGTTACAGATAATGGGTTGTCATTTTTATTGTGTGGCGGTTGACACTCTGGGCATTTAGTTTTTTCATTTCCCTCGTAAGATTTCAATTTGATTTGACTCTCTGACAATATGTCGTACATATTCTTTTTCATATTCACTCCTATTCATTTTGATTAACCCGCTAAACTATTCAAGCTACTTTTCTTTTTAGTTTTTACTTCTACATCTAAAAATCTCCGTTGATTCAACCAAGTGGTGCAGTGCGGTATGAATCGTTCTTCAGTCATTTCATTGTTCTTAGAAAATATCTTGGCTCTTTCTAAAATTAATTTGTGTGGGTGTTCCTTAGAAACTTTCTCGTAGGATTTGAACGCACCATACTTACCTATTTTTCTTGGGTAGACTGACCAAAAAATCTCAAACTCTTTTGTGTATGAATTACTTTTGGTTTTCTCTTTAGTATTAGCTTTAGTATCTTTCTTTAGTATAGGCGGACTCCCATGTCCACCCCCCTCTGGAAGTGTATGTCCACCCCTCTGGACACCCATGTCCACCCTCATGAAGTACCGATTACTTGTTCCCGCTCTCGGTTGTATCGTTATATATTTGTTTTCCTCTAACCAATGTAAACATCTTCTTATCTGGCGCTCAGAAACACCTACGATTTCCGCAAGTTTTTTTTCTGATGGATAGCAAGAATGTTTTTCGTCACTATAATTTGAAAGCACAAACAGTACCAGTTTGGTAGACGGTGTGGCGCATTTTTGTTTGATACACCAATTTAAGCATTCAATAGACATCAGGGTAGATTAATCCATGTAAGTTTTTTTTGCAACCATCAAATTTTTCATGTAATGTGTCTTATTGAATTGAATATGAAAAGGATATTGATATGCATGAAAGCCCATTTGAAATGCATGGCGTAAAATACTTATCGCCATCACAAATTAATTTATTTATTAGTAACCCCGCAAAATGGTTAGTCAATGTGGCGGGTTACAAAGACCAAGCATATAAGCCCGCATTTACCTATGGCAACGCTGTTGAGGTAGGTATTACCAGAGCAGTTGTTGACGGTATCAGTATAAAAGAATCTCTGGATTTAGCTAACGGCGAGTTTTCACGGATTGAGCAAGAAGCTCAAGAATCCAAATCTGATTATGATATTGAAGGCGCAACAAAGAAACAGGCGCATCTAAAAAGAACATTAGAAGTAGTTATCCCGATATACAAAGATTTTGGCGTACCCATAGCAACACAAAAGAAAGTTGAGCATCATCTTGACTGCATACCAGTACCCCTTATGGGTTATTTAGATTTGGAATATGATGATTGTGTGCGTGATTTAAAAACCACATCAATGAAGCCAAAAATGAATTCTAATTATTCAAGACAATTAACTGTCTATCATTTGGCAACATCAAAAAAGCCAGTAATTGACTATGTTTATACAACGACAAAGATAAGCGAATTAATCAGCTTTGATGTGCTTGATATAGATATGCACAAAAAGTTTATTGAGAATACCGTTACTAAGATGATGTTTATGTTAAGTCTTAGTGATGATATGAGAGAGGTCTGCCAGTTATCTAATCTTACTCCTGATTTGAGTAATGATAATTGGTGGAACATTTGGGGGCGCAATGAAATTGAAGGCGCTATGAAATTATTTTATTGAAACTAGAGGTAAGTTAAATGAGTGAAATTGAAGACAAGCTGATAACAGCAGTGAAAAAGATGTCAGAGTTATCTGATAAAGATAAGGTAAATATCAAGGGTAAGATGTATGCAGAGGTACATACCAGAGTACAAGTGTTCAGAGAAGCCTTTGGTGTTGACGGTAAGATTATAAGTAAGGTGCATACCGCAGATGAAAATAGGGTAATGACTGAGAGCAGTATTCATGTTTTTGTAGATGGAACATGGCGTGAAATAGGTAATGACTTTGCTGAAGAATTCAGAAGCGCGGGCATGGTTAACAAAACCAGTGCAGTAGAAAACTGCCTTACGTCATCAATCGGGCGTGCGCTTTCAGCGATTGGCTTATCAGGTGGTAACTACGCATCATTTGAAGAAGTTGACCATGCTATCAAAGAAAAAGAAGAAGCACCGTCTACCAAGAAGTACAAAATGATTAACAGTCATAATAAAGTTGCATACGGCACTGATGACCTAGAAGAATACCTAAACAAGTGCAGAGGTCAAATGAGTAAGCCAGACCAGTTGTTTTGCCGAAAAGTGTATGAAAGAAATGTAGCTGATATAAAGAAAGCCCATGAAGATGCTAACGGTGAAATAAAAGTTTCTTTTGAAACCTTGATATCTCTTTACGAGAAAAGTGAGGTGCAAGATGACAGTTAAAAAGATGACTCTTGATGATATGGTTTATCTTTGCATGAAAGACGGAGTTACATGGTGGACTTACTGGTCATTACAGCGTGTGATAAAAAACAGAAGCGGTACTTTTTATGGTGAGCCAAGTATTTCTGCGGCAATAAGAAACCTAAGAAAGGATAAACAAAGAGCGAGATACAATTTAAAAAAATACGGTGAAGTCATTGAGAAAAGAAAAATCAAAAATGGCAGAGGTTATGAATTCAAATTAATAGGATAATTACAATGGAATATGAAAAAGAAAAGAGAGGTTATCTCTGGCATGAAAATAACTCAACAATAGAGCGTAAGGGTACTTTTCAGATTGACGGAAAAAAATACTATGGGGCTATTGTAAAGAGTCATAACAATGAGGGGCAACCTAAATATGAATTTATGGTGAGTCTTGGTCTTTTGTTTTTGAAAGATGAAAAGAAGTCTGAGAAAGCGCCTGATATGTCTGGTAAGGTTAGTCTTAATGATAAGTCTTTCTCTTTGGGTGCTTGGGCAAATGAGTCTGAAAAATCAGGACACCCATATACATCATTGAAATTCACAGAGCTAGATGATGAAGTAGGTTATGATGCAAATGGAAGCCCAACAAACGAAAAACCTTTATTCTGATGGATGATGTAACGACTGAAACTTGGCAACATAAGATTAGAGAAATGGCATCTCAAATAGAAGATGCCACCTCTAACTTATATAAAACTGAAGCTGATTATAAAAAACTGCAAGCTAGTTTAGAGTTGCAAGCAAAGGCTACTGGGGCTAAGACCATATCAGCACAAAAAACCATAGCAGAGAATGACCCAAAACTTTATGATGCGAGATTGGCTTATGGTATTGCAAAAGGTAAGCTATCAGGGTTGAAAATAATCTTACGGTCAATAGAGGTAGGTTTTGAGGAATACAGGACTAAAAATGCAAACATGAGAGCAGAAAGGTCAAAGTATGGCGCGTAGAGCGCCCAATAAAGCAGAACGCGCCTATATAGAGCGTGTAGTAGCTCTAGGATGCATTGTATGTCGTATGATGGGTTATGGTTACAAAGAAGCAGAGTGCCATCATGTGTATTCCAGAACGCGCCTTGATACGCATTATCAGGTTTTGGGTTTATGCATGGAACATCACAGGGGCGGGTTTGATAGACCGCCATACATTTCACGACATCCATTCAAGAAAAGATTTATCAGTGCTTATGGTTCTGAGGAAACTTTACTAAAAGAAACAAAGAAATTGATGGGGATTAATTATGGGTAGGCATTACAAACCAGTTTTAAAATATCGTAATAAAAAGACAGAGATTGACGGCATAATGTTTGACTCTAAAAAAGAAGCATCACGATATTTAACTTTGAAATTGCTTGAGCAGTTAGGTGAGATAACAAACTTAGAATTGCAACCCAAATACGAATTCAAATTAAACAACACAAAGATATGCACCTACCGTGCTGATTTTCGCTATAAGGATAAAGACGGCGAGATTATAGTTGAAGATGTCAAAGGCTATAAAACTTCTATGTACCGCTTAAAAGCGCGATTAATGCTCGCATTTCACGGAATTTCTATAAAAGAAACATAATTTCTAAAAAATATTTAACATCCTAAGTTACTGATATATATGCGATTTACGCATAAATCATAAAAATAACCTGTATAGTAGTTGTTATTGCAATCATATATTGCGATACTTTCTATATTGAAAATTGAATTGAGATTAATTGAATATGAAAAACAAAGACATACAAATAGCGTTTTACGGATTCTTCAAGTTAGTTGTTCTGCCACAGCTTGTAGGATTTACTTTTTTAATAATTGAAAAACTTATATAGGTGAAAAATATGAATATTAAAACTAAATTAGCGGTATTAGGGGTAAAAAATTTTTACACTCTTAACATACAGCGCATTGATTGGAAGCCAGTATACCAACACGGAATGATAGTAGACCACACACCGTATATAGTTGGCTATTCTTGGATTAAGAATCTTTCAACGGATTATGAAACTGCTGTAGCTAAAGCCAAAGATTACATAAAAGAGCATTATGCAAATGAAGATGTGATTCTTAGTACATCTGGTGAAGCAGATTTAGATGATATTTCAAGAAGCAAAAAAAGGTCATCTGATGAAATCGCACTAGAAAAAGAATTAGGTCAAGAAAAAAGCGACCAGATTCTTTTGGCTTGGCAACACATGGCTTTAAATCTTATTAAAGAAGGTATATCTCCGTTTCACCCTACGGGAGCTAGAGGAAAATACATGAGAGAAGATTTTAATATATCTTACACATCTTCTATTACTAATGAGTCAGTATCTTTTTTAGTAGGTTTTAAAATATATGACAGAGAAATCAAATCTTTAGATAAAGACGAAATAAATTACTACGGTAACTTGTCTGAGTTCAAGAGTGAGGTACATGAAGCTATGCACAAAGTATGCAAGCCATTATCAGTATATAAGCCTAGCAATCAAAACAAGTTCATTGGTGACTCAGTAGGTGATTTAGTAGAAGGTAGATTTTACTTAATGAGAGCAGATTCGGTAGAAAACAATTTCGGTGGCTACACTGGTGTTTTCCACTTTATATCTGAAGAAGGTCAAAAAGTTAAACTAAACAGTAGCGCAAAAATTACTGATGAGTTTTACGGTAGTGAGGGCGAATGGTTTGACCTTTCATTCGCTGTTAAGAAGCACGTTGAGTTCAATGACGAGCAAAGAGATAAGGTCTGGAAAACAACAATAGTTAAAAATCCAAAATTAATTGAAACTAGAGAGGTAGCGTAATGATTGTATATCATGTAAGTGAAGGTAGAAATAATATGGAATGCCCAAGAAGATATGTGGCAACACTAAAAGAAGCTAGAGCAATAAGGAATAGCTACAATAGAATAGAGATAGAAAATGGTTATTGGCATAACCCAACACTAACTACCATTGAGAAAGTAAAAATAGATACAAGCAAAGAAACAATATTAAGAATGTTAAATTTTGAAGGTGGGTATGAGTTATCCGCCGAGGAGATTGCGTAATGAATAGAGCATATTATATAAATCCTTTAAGGATAGGCGGTGGTAGAGTGAGAATACCTAGTGATTCAATCTCTTGTATATATAAGAACGATTGGGGTCAAACTGCTGTTGTAACAACGATTAGCCAAAAGGATATTTTGGTTACAGCGTCAGTTGATGAAATAAGCAAAGACTTACATGAGTCATACAGGGTGAACGTATGAGTGTGTCATTAGAATTTTGCTCATCATGCCCTGATTGTGAGAAAGAATTAACACATTACTCGCCAGAGCCATCAGAGGGATTTCTGTTTGAATCATGGGAATGCCATAAATGTGAAAAGTCTTTTGATGAATTTGACTTAACTTCTTGTTGAGGATTAATCATGAAACTAACAGAAAATAAAAATTGGTATAAACATATTGACAGTGATGTTAATTATCAAAACGGTTGTTGCAATCTTTTAGATGAAGATTTGCTTCAAGAAGAAAAACTAAAGCAAGAACAATGGCATCAAAATCAAGAAGATGAATCATTGATGTTGCATAAATAAACAAGTAGAATGGTTATATGGAAAATCAAATGACACCAAAACGATTACAGGCTCTAAGAGAAGTGCATGGCGTATCACAATCAGATGTTGCAAAATTTCTGGGTTACAGTGTGAATGGCAAGCCTAATAGAAGCATGATAGCTAGATTTGAGAACGGTCACGCCAAAATCAATCCTCGTATATCTATGCTTTTAAACTCTTATTTTTCTGCTAAGAGCGCATGACGGTAGTTCAAGAAAAGTTTTTCAGCTACGATAATGACAAATCATATAGCTGTAATTTTTCTGAATGGTACGCTATGAATTGCATTGAAAGAGATGCAAATGGCGATAAGTCATACTCAAAAAAAGAAGCTGAGATTGTATTCAACAACGTGGTAAAAAATATAATAGTCACATCGGCACATTCATAGCCGACCTTCATAACCTGATGCGGTTTAGTGACGAAAGCATAGCTACAAAGAGCTTACTCCTAAACTCTTGATTAGCGACTTTGGTGCGGTTGCGTAGCGAAAAGCACTATTTTTTTTATTTACGCTCTTTTTGATATTTAATATTCAATCCCGCCAGAGTGCATAATCTGTTTTTTTCATCAAGACCTTTATCTGTGATTTCCAAGATATCGTCTTTCTTTTCAACAAATCCTTCACTAATAACTTCGTTTACAGCTTCTCTGGGGGTTTCCTCTCTAAACATCACGCTTAAAATAGCGCCTAATCTTCTACCTTGTTTTTTAGATAATGCCATTAGACCTCATACCAATCTTGATTCATGAACATCTTTGCTTCGGCTTCTCTGCGCCTAATTAATCCATCTAGCACTTTTCCGCCCGCTTTGTTCCATCTGCGAATTTGGGCGGGTACTTCATCATACTCAGAGTTGTTTAACTTCTTGAGTAAAGTTGATGAAGATAAGTTCCCGCTACCAAGATTAAACACCCAAGAAACCATTGCATCAAATTGATGCTGTTCTAACGGCACTTTGACCATATCGTTAATGTAACCCTCATATTCGTGCATTTCTTCCTGTAACAGCGTTTCTGCTTCTTCTTGAGTGATTTCCATGTCCTCAGTTACATTCTTTATTGTTCCATACCCGAT
>VMHT01208918.1_pt1 | contig 20500 bp, 18 predicted proteins | sample 4693611 | NCBI WGS metagenome assembly VMHT01 (sample SAMN12280063, study PRJNA550983) | marine metagenome | isolation source: seawater sampled from same location over 5 years 0.02-0.2 micron viral filtrate | place: USA: collected off the coast of southern California halfway between the port... ...
ACCTCATCCCAGCGCCGTTGACCAAGCTTGGCAACCCCTGCGTCGACCCCCCCTCATGCCGCGTGTATATCAATGACGCGACACCCTCCTTCGGTGAATCAAACCCTTTCAATCTTCAATGAAATACGCAATTTCATCCAGCGATTTTCGATGGATGTCTGGTACGGTCGCATCGGCAGCCGGATACCCTACGGGCATCACCAACATCGCCTCTTCGTGCGCTGGGCGGTCAAGCAAGGTTCCAAGGAATTTCATTGGCGAAGGCGTGTGGGTAAGGGTTGTAAGGCCCATGCGGTGGACAGCGTTAATGAACAGGCCAGCCGCAATTCCACACGATTCGGTTGAGTAGTATGTTGGCCCCCACTCTCCATTGCTTCTCAGGCGTTTTTTTTGCCTGAATAAAACAACGATCCACGGCGCATCAGTCAAATGCTTCTTTACCGCATCAGTCCCAAGTGGCGCTAACACTTCTGCCCATGCTTTCGGCATCCTTTGCTCATAGGTTCTGCGTTCTTCTTCCTCTGCAGCCTGCCTTATTTTCTGTTTCAATTCAGCGTTTGAAACAGCGACCCACGTCCACGGTTGCAAATGCGCCCCGTTCGGAGCGGTGCCACCTGAAAGGATTGCCAATTCAATCAATGACCGATCGACGCCTTTCGATGAAAAATGACGCGTCGTACGGCGTTTTCTATTTTCTTCGTAGGCTTCATTTGCTTTTGCAATCATCTGTTCTTCCGGGACTTCGTTCCACTCAAGTGGAATAAAACCGTCTTCATCCATGCACGTGCGACAACGACGGTGGCTTTCAGTGCTTTTCGTTGCGATCAAGCTTCAGGCATCCGGCCCCGCATTCTAAGCCAAGATTCACTGCCAAACATAAGTGCGTACATAGCAGCGAGCCAGAGGGTTGGGCGACCCCACGCTTCGATGGCCATGACCTCGGGCCCAATGCCTTGCCCGAAGGCAAGCAATGCAGTGAGCCATACGAGTGTGAGTCCGTGCAGCGCCCACCGAACCGACGCCATAATCTGCGTTGAGTTTGCTTTCATTTCCGTCATTTCAACCTCGGTCAAAACGGCAGTGACACCCTTCAATTTATCCAGTGCGGTACCACCATTCCATCGAATCTGCCCCAATTTGAACCGGCTGAATATTTCGATTCCTGTGAACATGGTCACCCAGACCACAACCACTTCGAGGAAAGGTTCAGCACCAAGTAAATCCAGATCGCCTCGTGTAGACCACAGCAACAATCCCCACAACCAGGAGATGAGGAGCAGTTGGAACGTACGGGCAAATTTTGTAATGCGATGCAGCAATTCAGCATCATGGGAGAGCAACATTTCGAGCGCAATGACAAGGCAGGTCGTCGCTGACAGGCCAACACTGACGAGCAACCACCACCAATCTAAATCCCCATCTCGCCATGCAAACATCAACGCAATCATCGTCCACGCTAAGGCCAACACAGAAGCAACATTTGCTGTTGCTTGCATGGTGTAGAGGGGATCTCGGCCATCTTTGAGGACAGCAAAACCGCCCATAAGCCGAGTTTCAAATGCAGAATCATCAACGATGCCATGCGCAGCAGCAGTCATGCCGCCGACAGCCTTGATGCGTGCCTTGTCAATGATTGATTCCGCTTCACCCATCGACCATTCATCGTCAAGGCCACCACGGTTCCATGCCGAGCCACGGCTTGCAGAATGTGCAGCGCCAGCCCCTCTGTGTTTGGTGTTTCCAGAGGACCGTGTTTTGGCCCATGCTCTGATTTCATCGGAAATGATGTCTTCAACCTGATCTTCGTTCAACGGAGCGCCGTGGTCGGTGTAGAGCCATCGACATTGAATCGGCACAGGAGCAGGATCAACATCAGGTGCAACCATCTGGAATTGGCCAGGCCCAAGGGTTGGTAGTTGGGCAACCAAATCTTGGTCACCCCCACTTTCTTTCAACAAATGACGGACCTTTTCGACGTCTTGTGGTTGAGTAAAGCGTCCGATGAATGTGGTGTTGGCCTGAGCCAAGATTTTGTAATCAACATCGCTGACATTCTGTGTGGCAAGAACACACGCAACACCATATTTTCGTGCTTGTTTGAAGATGAGTTTGATGAGGTCCTTTGCAGGAGGGTTCCGAGGGTGTGGTGGCAAATATGGCGCCACTTCATCCATGAAAAACAACAACTTCAATTCCCCATCAGCGGGTTGCTGCGTTAACATCCAATCGTAGAGTTCGCGAGAGAGTTCTTGGACGAAATACTGTTTCTGTGCTTCGTCTTGAATGGTGTTAAGGTACACAATGTTGAGTGGAATTTTACCCGGAACAGCAGGTTCGACGAAGGAATCGATGTCGATCGGCACGCCGTTTGAAAAGAGCAATTGATTGACACCAGAGGAATAGGCAGACAAGCGCCGTGCCAAATCGTTTCGAGTGGTTTTGGGCAAACGCTCTTCGAAATCAGTGAGGCGATGATCAATCATCACTTCTTCCCACGAAGGCACATCCGGTTTCTCTTCACCTTCTTCGACTTCGTAAAAGCACTCTGGATAGAGGTGGCGAGTGAATTCTTGATTTGGCTCGCGTACAACCTTTGCAAGGGCCTGAAAATCGCCGACATCGAGGCCATGCTTCGTCCCTTCAACAAGTATTTCATAGAGGAATGGCTTGACGATTTTCCCCTGTGCTTTTTCCACATCATACCCTGCAAGACTTGTGAATCCTGCCGCCACCATGTCCCAAGCAGTGATTGCTTCTTCAGCATCTAAATCCGGAGGAGGTGCTCGAAACGGATCGATGCAGAGCGGCAATCCTTTGGAACGCAACGGAGTCCAAATTCGGACTTCGCACATTTCCATCAATTTCTTCGCCCTGCTAACATCTCCGCCTTCCTTTTCCAATTCAGCGGGCTCGATACCAAGCGCTAGCCTTGCCAAGTCGCCTTGAGGGTCGATAATGAGTGAGGGGATTTTTGCCAAAGCAGCCTCTTCAATGAGTGCTTTCGCCATGACTGTTTTTCCCGAACCCGTGGATCCAAGCATTGCGGCGTGTCGAGCCAAAACCATTGATTTGATGTCGATTGGCTCGCCCGTATCACGTCTCGAACCAAGAAACAATCCTTTTGGTTTGAACTTCTTTTTGTTAGGTGCAGGGGTTTCAGGAGTTTGTTCAGATCGGAGAGGACCTGGGGTCAGAATTTCATCCACCAAGTCGGCATAACTCGGCTCTTTCGATGAAGGGGGGGCGCCGGGGAACTCGTCCTCTTCCGACACCATAGACGATGCAAAAAGGTTGGAGGTCTTGAAGACCGCGCTGCCAACGATGGTAAATGCGCACACTCAAGGGGGTCGAACAATTCGCCAGAGCATGGAGCGCATCCCAACCGGCCGCCCATCATGGAACAGCGCTATGAGGCAAGCAGCGGTCGACACGCTCGATTCCAAGCGTTGGGTCAAGGGCCCGAAGGTTGCTGCCTTTGGAGCAGCCTTTGCCGAACACTCAGGGGCACTCAACGCCCATCCTTGTCAAAACGGATCGTCCTCACTTTGGGCAGCCCTTCGCATTGCCGGCATTGGCCCGGGCGATGAGGTCATTGTCCCTTCCTACACCTTCATATCAACAGCGACGTGCATCGAGTTGGTTGGGGCGACAACCGTGTTTGTTGACGTCGAACCTGACTATTATTGCCTCGATGTACAAGCTGTTCGAAATGCCATCACGCCTTCGACAAAAGCCGTGATCGGCGTCCACTTGTTCGGGCAACCATACAACCCGAAACTCATCGAGGTTTGTGATGAAAACAACCTCGTTTTGATTGAAGATGCAGCACAAGCCCACGGTGCAGCACAAGACATGATGGATGGAACCCTCCGTGTTGCTGGTTCAATGGGCGATATCGGATGTTTCTCTTTTTTCCCATCGAAAAACATGGCAGTTGGCGGGGAAGGGGGGATGCTCACGACGACCAAAGCAGCGTATGCAGAGAAGATTTCAGGTATTACGAATCACGGCCGCTCACCGAATCTTGAAGCGATGGAACTGGGAAGCAATCTTCGCATGTCGGAAGTGTCCGCAGCTATCGGCCTTGTACAATTGGAACACCTTGACGGATGGGTGCAACGGAGAAATGCAATCGCCGCTCGATACACCGATGCATTAGCGGGCCACCCACACCTCTCACCACCATCCGTCAGGCCGGGAGCGTATCACGCATGGCACCAATATTGCATTCAAACCGACCACGCATCGGCGTTTGTGGCTCATATGGATCGCAACGATATTGACGCACGCCGATACTACACGACACCAATTCATTGCCAACAGGTGTTTCAGAACCACCCGCAGTATCAAACCACACTCCCTGTCACCGACCACCTTGGTCAAACCCTCGTCGCAATTCCAGTGATGCATGAGTTACACGAGGAGGAAATTGAACGGATTCTCCAAGCACTCCGTGCCTTCAATCCAGTGTAAATTCAGATTTCCGATGGGCAAGGCTTGCGTTCGACCAACTGTGATCGCCAGTGATTTCTTCACCAAGCCATGCTGGTAATTCGACGGTTGCATCCTCGGAAGGAAGCTCAACCTCTGCCAGAATCAGAGGTGAAAGTTCACCTTCAAATTCATCCACTTCCCAAACAAAACCATCGGCTCCGTTCCATAAGTACCGTCGCTTTTCGACAAAGGGGTGCTCCCGCTGCACTACAATCTTTAGAGCAAGGTCACGTTCAATGTTCCATTCAAGTTCAGTAGCTGTTGCGTTTGTTCGTCTTCCTTTGAGGGTGAGCGTTGTACTTTCATCTCGAAGACGAATGCGCACGGTCCAATCCTTTTCATTCAAATAAACCGCCCGAGTTTCTTCCTCAAGCTGGATGATTTCAACAGCGCCGTTGTAGATGAGAGTGTAGCCTTGAAGGTGCAGGAAGTTCGCATCGAGGTAATATTGAATCACTTTGGACGATGCGTCAAGCACCTTCCATGGTTTTTCACCCTCTTGGTCGACAAAAAACCTGCGTTCGATTTCGAGATGCTCTTCCATAACCCCTTCACCGGACATCCTTCGCAGTGCCCTCGCGGTCTTAGTGTCACCGAATTTCTCATCGCTTTTGAGTCGGATTTGTCACACCATCGAACGAACAGATCAAAGAAACAATCTCCATAGAGAATGACCAGGCAAGTTCTCGAGACCGCTGCCCCACGCGAAAAACCTATGAGAAAGTAAAATCAATTTACCAATTTCTTCATAGCCGAGGGTTCCATAGTACTGCTATGAAAGAACACAAGGCGCTGGCCCTCGCCATGATTTCCTTGTTCCTGTTTTCCGGTTGTTTGGGGGCGGTTGAACCTGGCGTGGAGGTTCCATCGATTGAATTACCCGAGGATTGGTCAACGACGGTCCAACGGACGGTTTCAAACCCTCAGTTGAATCAGTTTTCCGATTGCGATGAACTCGAACGGGCCCTCAAAATATCGATTGAGGAAGAAGCTCGAACTCAAATTCTCCAAGCCATTGAGGAGCAGTATTCTTACGGCGGTATATGGATGGAAGACGACATGGCTATGGCGGAATCTGCAGATGGCGGCACGGGAGCCTCCAGTCAACCTCAACAAACTCGACGTGTTGAGGGAAGCGACTATTCCGGGACAAACAATCAGGAGCAGGGCGTCGATGAGGCTGATTTCGTCAAAACTGACGGCTACAACATCTACTTCATCAACGGCCGCAATCTCGTTATCTTCGAAGTTCCTGAATTTGGTGAATTGAACCTTCTTTCAACCACTCCCATCCAAGGGAGGCCGACAGCGATGATGCTTGATGGCGATCGACTTGTCGTCATCTCTTCGGTATCCACCTGGACCATTGGCAGCAATGACCCACTGTCCAAAGAGATGGGATGGGATGAAAGCAATGTCTGGCGGACCAATTCCCTGACGAAGTTTACGGTGCTTGACATCACCAACCGATCCTCTCCGGAAACAGCCAAAGAATTGTACATTGAAGGCGCCTACATGACGGCACGAGAAGTCAATGCAACGGTTCGAACGGTCACGCACGCTTGGCTCAATATCCCGGGACTCCAAACATGGCTGGACATGCCAGCCGGGTATTGGAATTTGGATTACGATGACCCACTTCGCTTGGAACTCCGTGAAAAGGTCGGCTACCAAACCATTCTTGACAATCAAGAAACGCTCGCCCGTCTCGACCTTGTCGATCTTCTTCCAAAGGTCTACGAGCGCGTTGATGGGGAACTCACTGTCCATACAATGGACGACGGTGCATGCGCGGATTTTGTCGCGCCTTCCGACAGCCTCAACCGTGGTTTCAACAGCATCTTTACGTTCAATTTAAACGACGAAAATTTTGCCTTCCAAGCCGATCACATCGTCGGAAACTACCCTATGGTTTACGCTTCAGAAGACCTTCTTGTGTTGACCGAAAACGCATGGGACTGGTGGTGGTTCTGGGGCAACGATAACATGAACGAGGCCACAAACATGCACACCTTCGACATCTCGAATCCTGGTGACAAGGTCTACACTGGATCGGGGCGGGTGAACGGAACAATTCTGAACCAGTTTTCGATTTCTGAACACGAAGGTGTGCTCCGAGTTGCAGCAACATCTGGTCAGTGGGCTCGATGGTGGATGGAGAATCCAGAGCCAATGAGCTCAAGCGTCGTCAATTTCGTTCGAAGCGTTGACGCTGATACAGACGAACAAACGCTTGTCGAAGTAGGCCGTGTTGACAACATCGCTCCCGAGGAGCGAATTTGGAGCGCCCGCTTCGATGGTGACCGCTGCTACCTCGTGACGTTCCGACAAATTGACCCATTGTGGGTCATCGACATGTCGGATGAAACCAGTCCAACGATTCTTGGCGAACTTGAAATTCCAGGCGTTTCAACCTATATTCACCCTCTTTCGAGGGACCATTTGCTCACCATCGGCATTGGCCCTGGTGAAGACGGACTCGGCCTTGACTGGTCAAACACCCGACTATCGTTGTTCAACATCACCGACCCAACAACCCCTAGCGTCGATGATCTTCTTTCGCTTAGCCCGGTGATTGACCCAAGTGAATCCGGCTGGGCTTGGTCGTTCTCCGAAGCATCATACGAGCACAAAGCCTTCCAATACTGGGCGCCGAAAGGAATGCTTGCGGTTCCACTTGCGACTTACAAGTACGATAGTTGGTATAATGAAGAAGGCTACTATTCCTACAGGTACAACTTCGTAAGCAAGTTGATGATTGTCAATGTATCAGAAGAAACAGGTACCCTCTCAGTCCATGGAGAGGTTAACCATTCCTCGTTCTATGAAGGCGATAACCAACGCTCTTACTACAACAGTTATGATGTTCGGCGCTCGATTTTTATGGGCGACTTTGTCTACGCTCTCTCGGCTCAAGGTGTGACCGCTACAAACCTTACAACGATGGAAACGTCAACTTCCATTGCTTTGATTTACGAAAATGTGTGCTATGGGTGTTATGACGAAACCGTCGTATCAGATGATGGTGGAGAAGGAAGCACTTCGAGCGGATCTGGCGAGGTTGAAAGCGAACCGGCGAGAAACTGAGGCGACTGCAATGAATTCCTCAGTTGCTGTTGTCGGGTGCGGACGCTGGGGGGCCGTCCACGTTGCAAGCCTCTTACAACTCAAACAAGAAGGATTGATTAAACGCGTGATTGCGTGCGATCTTGTTGTGGAAGCCATTGAATCAATTCAGGGCGTTGATGCCCACTACACCTCATGGCAAAGCATGTGTGAACATGAGGCACCAAACCTCGTTATTCTCGCCACACCGAACGAGACCCATACTTCGCTCGGCATGGCCTTCCTTGCCAAAGGCCTCCATGTGCTGATTGAGAAACCATTTGGGGCCTCACCTATTGAGGCTCAAGCGTTGCTGGACACAACGCTCGAGAACCAAGCAGCTGTTTTTTCTGGCCATCTTCTTCGGCATCATGCGGGCTTCCAGCATGCCAAGCACCTCATTGAAAATGGGACAATCGGGCAAATGGTAAGCGCTACCTACAAACGGTCCACCGTTCGCCCAAGGCCACCATCGACGAGCCTCATCGACGGACTTGCGTCGCACGGTATCGACGGAATCGCCTACCTTTTCCCCGGCCGATTTGATTTTTCAAACACGAAGGTCACACGTCAGATGGAAAACCAGGACGCAGCAACATTTGTCATTGGAAATAAAAGATCCACCGCCACTATCGCCGTTGGGTGGGGTATGGAAAAGGAGTTGCGAAGCCTTTGTGTGATTGGCAGTGAAGGAAAAATTGAGGTAGACTTTGGGCAACATACGTCAATCACGCTCAATGGCGAAACGATTAATCTCAAACCATCAAGACCACCTCTACAAACTCAGGTTCTCGCCGCCCTCCATACACCTGAAATGACCCCTGTTCAGATAAAATCAATATTCGACACGGCCGTGAATGTGGAAGAAGTCAAACTCGCCATGAGTGGTAAAATATGAGCAATCACCTTGCGAGTCTTCAAGAATTAAAGCGGTCTGGATGATTCTATGGGCATCTCCTATTCCACCATCCAACGCCTGTTCATCGGCAGCCTCGTCGCCTCAGGGCTCACTTGGTTCACCCAAGACAATTTCACCGATGCGGCGTATGTGTTGATTGCACTCTCCACCCTTATTGGAGTCGCATGGGGTCTTTCAGAACGTGAAATGACGTTTGCACACCTCGGAGTCAATCAATCTGGAGCCCTCACCGTACTTGCCTTCCTCGGTTCAATCGCTCTCTTTGCAGAAGTGAGCATCCGCGTTTGGGGATTCCCAACCACAGGATCCTACCTTCTCTCTCTCTTTTTCGTTGGTTCATTTTGGTGGACCAGTGCGTTGATTCAACCCGAAAACAACTGAATGTCAAAACTCACCTGAAGTCATGCCTTCAACGGGCGAAGGGTGAAAGGCCTCGGCCACTAACACCAACCGATTGATATGGCGAAGTACGGCGACCACCCAGCCCTCCCACAGCGACTTGAGGACCTTCTCATGGAGGATGTTCATACCGTTTTCATCAAAGCGGATTGCCCACCAAGGGTCAAACGAGGGTCAATTGGGCAACTCCGTTTGGTCGATGTCGAAGATGCGGATGATGGAAAATGGGATACCTTGCGCATGGAATCTCTCCAAGAAGAACTGGTCGGCCTCGTCGATGAACATCGACATCGCAGTGATTGTTTCCTTGAAATCGATCGAAAAGGATGCCAGGTGATTCAACTCGGCGATCTTCGAATTTCTTGTGCTTGGCCACCCTTCGCCGATGCGCGAGAAATCACCATCGTTCGCCCCGTCGCAAAACTCTCCCTCGGTGATTATGAGCTGGACCAACGGCTGATCGACCGCCTAGCAGACCACCATCGCGGTGTGTTCATTTGTGGGCGACCAGGGTCGGGTAAAACGACCCTTGCCCAAGCCATTGCCGAGTACCTTGACACAGATGTTGGGGCGATGGTCAAGACGATGGAAGCTCCAAGGGATTTACAACTTGCTGATCGAATCACGCAATACGCTCCACTCGAAGGAGACTTGGAAAAGACGGCTGAGATCATCTTCCTCGTTCGCCCGGATTTCGTTATCTTCGACGAAGTAAGGCGAGCACGAGACTTCGAAATATTTGCCGATGTCCGACTTGCGGGTGTTGGCCTCCTCGGCGTGACGCACGCAAATTCCGCTCTCGAGGCAATTCAGCGCCTCATTGGCAAGGTTGAACTCGGTCTAGTGAGCCAAGTCCTTGACACCATTATCCATGTTGAAGCTGGTCAAATCGAGCAAGTCATGGAACTTCGGATGACGGTGAAACCTCCAACAGGAATGCAGGAAGAACTTGCCCGACCCGTCATCGAAGTGGTCGAGTTTCCAAGTGGGAAAATCACCCACGAAATGTTCGCATTCGGTTCCGAAATCGCCGTTGTTCCAGTCGAAGGCCGAAAGCAAGGCGCCCTTTCGCCAATGAAGACACTCGCCCGGGATCAACTCGTTCATATTATCCAGCAATGGGTTGGCGTTCAATGCCAAGTTCAGTTCAAAGGCGAAAGCAGCGCCACGATTTATGCCCCACAGAATATGATTTCTACCCTCATTGGGAAGGGTGGAGAAAACGTTCGACAACTGCAAGACGAACTTGGAGGCATGCAACTCAACATCGAATCCTTTGACGAAATGCCAGAATCGATGGGTGCTCCTTCAAATCCACACTGGAGGGATGTCTCAGATCGCCGCAGCCGAGGTGGCAGGGCGTGGGAGCACAACGCCCGCGGCACTAAGCCACGGAAAAACAAAGGAAAAAAGAACAGGAAATAACACTTCACTCACGGGTGAGTTCGCGTTACTGAACCGATGGTCAAGGATAAATATAGGGGCGCTCTTTAAATAACTTAACTTTAGATTTCCTGCTCATGAGCAGTGATGATAGCGCCTCCGGAAGCGAAGGCCGTGCACTCGTAAAGTTCCTCCTTGAGAACAGAATGATGATGAATTGGATTTCCATTCTCATGATCGTTTATGCTGTCTGGGCCACCATCGAAGTGCTCACGAACGCGAGCGGCGCCACATGGTGGCCGCCCGAAACAGGCACTCCAGTTTCCGATTACTTTGAGTCTGACACCAGCACTCAAAACATCAACAACGGCTGGGTAATCGGCCTTGGTGCAGTGTTCGGCACGATTGGCAGCATGGTCCAATATTTTTACCGAGCCGCCCCATACGTTGACGCATCCATGCAAGCAACCGCTGCTCTCATCATCTCCGCAGTGAAGGAAGATGAAATTCAAGAGTCTGCAGAAAAGATGGCCAAGGAAATGGTCGCTGCAGAAAAGGAAGAAGCAGAGGCCGAGGCACAAGCAGAAGCCGATGCAGAAGCAGAAGCAGAAGCCGAGGCGAATTCAGAACAAACAACAGCCGACGAACCAACTGCCTCGTCGGCCGTGGTGGAAGACGACGGGCAGCGCAAAAAATTCTGAGGTGAAAATATGTGGGAACATCGATCTGTATCAAACAAAGCTTACGCTGAAACAAAACAAATGCGACCAAACGAAACATACGTTCGTTTGATGGACGTCGTCGAAGAAGCAGTCTCAAAGGCTCAAGTCGACGAATTCGATCATGAAGCGTTCCTCAAGTATGTTCCACGACGTGGTCCATGGGAAGAATTGCCTGCCTCTGACAGTTCGAAGTCTGACCCCAGGGTTCGCTACATCGGGCCAGCGCGTGCCCGCCTCCTCAACACAAACCTCATCCTCGGGTCCTCGTGGATTGAATCAGAGCGATTTAAGTTCGAGCGACGTATCTCCAATGTGGCAGAATTCCTCAAACAAAAGACAATCATCAACGCAAACATGTGGACTCCAAAACAACTCTCAACGACCCAAACACTGTTCTTTTGCTCGACTGGAGACGAAGAGCGCATGGGCGGATCCTTCCTGACGGGAGACGGTCCTGGTGTTGACCACCCATTTTTGGGCGCCCCCGAAGGTGAAGAGCCTGAATGGGAGCCAATTCTCTGGGGCCTCGGACACCGCGGCGTTGTCCCTGATTCAGATCCACTTGACACGTGCTTCTATCCCTCCTTGATGCACCGTGGTGTTTCGTTCAACAACCGACTTGGATGGACTCGTTACTCCCCTGCAGGATTTGGAAAAGACGCGAGCGGCTACATCATGACTCGCCCAGGCACATGGATTTGGCCTGCTGTCAACGGCAACCGTGAATCCCCAACAGCGTTCAACCTCCTTGTGAACCTGCCCGACCGCCGCCTTTCGTTCGGTGAAGAAGGCATTACCGATGTGTTCATGACCACAGGCAAGACCTCTCTTTACAGCCTCATGGGCATGATGAGCTCATCCACCGTTCGCCAAATGTTCGGCGCAGGTTCCGAAATGGTTCCTTTGGAATTCCATTGCATTGAACCTGGTCTTGATGAATGGATTGCAGCCGCAAGCGATGAAGACAAGTATTCTCGTCTTTTCGAAGTATGCGCATCGATTGGCTACATGCTTACCGATCCTTGGATCGGTGGCCTCGGCGGCGGCGCAAAGCGCCGACGCATGCTCATGTACCCACGTGACCAAGGTAATTTGTTGACCTGTGTGAACGCAAGCCAAGTCGCGGACCACGCACTGAAGTCCAACTACGAAGCAACCGTGTTCACCAAACTCGACCAAGCCGACTTCATGAACCGCGTTACTCGCCGATTCAAGGCATACGCAGACCTTGTCGCAGCAAGCGATGTTGCTCAAGGGTCTCGATGGATTAGCCAAGCCGATTTCCATGATGGTGAAAAGAAGCAAGTGGGACCAAACGTTCACTCAATTCTCTCTGTTCGTGGGTATGATGTTATGAGCATGGATGAGTACATCCAAACCTTCAACGACATTTCTGCAGCACCAGACCGATTGATGCGCCGATGTATCCAATCAATTGCAACCAACGCTTTGAAGACGGTTTACCCGCTTGCAGCACTGGGCGAAACTGGAGATTCAGCACCTTATTCGCATATCTTTGGTGCACGAGATGATAACCCCCTCGTCTACTACACAGATATTCGTTTCTTGGTCCCAACCTCAATCGACAAACTCCGCAACATTACGGGGTCCCGGGGCGCAGACCGCGGACGCATGCGTGAAGCCTACACGGCCCTCACAAACGCAGATCCGATGACCAGCCTCTCAATACAGGACATCTGTTTGCCATTCCTAGCCGACATGGGCGAAGACTCTTGGCAAACCGGAACCGGTCTCAACGAAAACGAAATCATTGTTGAAGTGACAATGGCAGTTAACCCAGCCCGTGTTTGGAAAGCAATTCTTGAACCAACCGTCAAGGAAGTGTTCGATTTGCCAAAGGGCACCCAAGGAACCGCCGCAAACTTGTGGGGCGACATTTTCATGGAAAACGAGACCCTCCATGCTAAGATGGAGCGAGATGGCCTCGGTCATTATCTGCGCTTACTGAAACTGGCATTCCACTGGGCGAACGACGAAGCGAGAAAGATTCACGGATTGAAGAAGTGATTCTTCTTTCGAAGTAAGGAGGCATCCCAATGTCAGCCACACTGAATCTCACGGAAGTCATGTCCTCTCTGCAGGACCACCTCACAAAGGATGGGAGTATCTCGACCGAAGGCCGAGCGTTTTACACAAATTTCCGCAACGAGATCAATACCCACCCAGGGACGTTTGCTCCTACAGAAATTGAAATTTTAATGGAAAACGCCCGGCGCCACATGACAGAAGAAATCTCCGATGATGATTTCAAAGGCTATGTCGAAGCCGTCATTTCGAAGATTAGTCTGAAGGAACGGCTTGAAATTAAAGCTCAAGAAGATGCAGACATGCGATCGAAAGAAGAAGTAGCGCGCATGGTTGCTGAAGCAGAGGAAGAGGCACGGGCGAGGGTTCAAGCAGAATTCAAACTCAAAGCAGCCGCTGAAGCTCACGCGAACGCAACGACCGATACCGAACCGGTCCCCCCAACATCCCTCGAGGATGTTGAAGCGATGGTTAAGGAAAAGGCTGAACTTGCTGAAGAAGAGGCGAGAAAACTTGCTGAAGAGGCGGCTGTAAAGGCCGAAGAACAAGCGAGAGAAGACCTTCGTAAACAAGAACATGAGAACGCAATGGCTGAAATCGAAGCCGCAAAGGTTGCTGCAGAAGAAGAAATCGCCCGGCTTAAAGCCGAAACAAAAGCACAGATTGCCGCCGTCGAGGAAGAACGAATCCGCGTCGAACAAGAAGCAGCGGCAAAGGCTGCTGAGGATGAAGCCCGACGCCTTGCAGAGGCAGAATTAGCAGAGGCTAAGAAACAAGCAGAAGCAGATCTCGAGGCAGCACGTCAGGCCGCGCTCGAGGCGAAGGAAGCGCTTGCAGCAGAAGCAGAACGTCTCAAAGCAGAACAAGAGGCGGCAGCCCTAGCGGCCGAGGAAAAGGCTGCAGAAGAAGCAGAACGACGAGCAGCCGAAGCGGAGTTAGAACTGGCAAAGAAGCAAGCAGAAGCCGAATTGGAACAGGCAAGGAAGCAAGCAGAAGCAGAACTTGAAGCCGTACGCCAAGAGGCGCAAGCCGCCCAAGAAGCCCTTGCAGCTGAAGCACTCAAAGCACAGAAAGCCCTCGAAGAATCCGCCGAAGAACCTGATCCTGTGGAGGAGCCCGAACCATTCGAACCAACAGGAAAGGAGATTCCAGATCTCCCGCCGCTTGATGGTTCAGCACCACCCCTCGCCCCTGTGGATGAATCATCAGGCATGAGTCTTCCAGTCATTCTTGCAACAGCAGGCGGCGCGATTGGGCTCTGTGCAGCAGCCTTCATCTTCCTCCTGTGAAACGAATATTTCTTTGGTAGAGAAAGGGTTCATCTATGCGCTTCACGGCCCAGTGAACTGATGGCTCACCCAAATGACGGCTCTGGACGCGCACCAGTGGCTATTGTCCGTCCAACAACTTCGGTGACCAGCGGCGTTGCAGTTACGCAGAAACTTGTCACAGCCTCGGTCGCTTTTGGAGATCTCTTACGCGGCACATTTGGCCCAAATGGTCTTGACAAAATGATGTACAAGACCAATGGACAGACCGCCGTGACAAACGATGGAGCAAAGATCGTTGCAGAACTTCTCGTCAAACACCCGGCAGCCAAAGCCTTTGTCCAACTTGCTGAATCTCAAGAGAACGCATGCGGCGACGGGGTCACTGGTTGCATCATTATTGCAAGCGAACTGATGCGAGAAGCAGGCCGACTTCTCGAAAAAGGCCTCCATCCTCTTGTTCTCGTCGAGGGGTACCAACGAGCTTTGCAAACCACACTTGACACCCTTGATGCGCGTGTTGTGCACATCGAGCCTACCGACAACAAACGCCTTCTCGATGTAGCCCGCACAGCGATGATGGGGACAACAGCAGAGTCTGGAAGCGACCATCTTGCGCAGTGCATCGTGACCGCAGCTCAGACTGTTGCCACCAACCGAGACGGGACCCTCCATGTTCGAACTGAAGATGTCCGAATGGCAAAGCGCGGTGTTGGAGGAATTGCCGACAGCCAACTTGTTTCTGGGCTGATCATTGAACGCCACCTCGATTTGGACCGTCTGCCCCGACATCTTCGTAACGGGACCGTCGCTGTTCTTTCATGCCCCTTAGAACTCGAATCTTCTTCAAGGGATGCCGAAATTGAAGTAACCTCTCCAGATCAGTGGGTGGCGTTTATGGACGCCGAAGAAGCCCAACTTGACGCCAAAGCCCAGGCAGTCCTCGACAGCGGAGCAACACTTGTTTTCTGTGCAGAGGGCATTGATCCTCGTGTGTTGCACCGTTGTGCTGATGCCGGCGTTTTTGCTCTTGCAGGCCTCGAGCGATCGGGTGCCGAAGATGTCGCAGCAGCCACTGGTGCCATGATGATTGACCATCTAGATTCCCTTGACGCTTCGGTTCTTGGCTCGTTCAAGACCATGTCCATCGAAACCCTCGAGGGCGACGATTCACGCAGAGAACGCCTCCATCTTGATGCGGGCGAACAAGCGGGTCTGGCAACGGTCGATGTCGGCGGCGGCGACGGGGTGGCGAGTGAAGAAGTGATTCGAGGCCTCTACGATGCGCTCTGTTCTGTCACGAGCGCCATGGAAACTGGCGAAGTGCTCCTCGGAGGCGGAAGCCTCCACATTGCTGCGAGCCTCGCCATCAAAGAAGCAGCAGAAGTGCAAGGCGGCCGTGAACGCCTCGCCATGGAAGCCTTTGCCCGCGCCCTTGAGGCAATTCCTGCTGTGCTTGCCACGAATGCAGGCCACGACCACCTTGACACCCTCCTCGAATTACGTGCCCACCATCGAGATGGCTCCGCTGAAAGTGGGGTCCAATCATCTGGGAATGCAGGCCAAATCGAGGCCGCTTGGTCGAGTGCTGAAACCCTTGCCCACGCCATCGAAGCTGCTTGTGAAACGGCGTGTGGGCTTTTGCGAGTGGACCAAGTCATCTCGGCACGTGGCGACTGACCATCACTTGACTCCATCCTATCGGGTCGCTATGTTCTTTATCATCGGACCAATGGATTCGATAACGGGTACCTCCAATGAGCACATCCGTCCCGCCACGCCCACGAGCACTTCTCAGCGTCTATGACAAGACCGGGATTGTTGAATTCGCAACAGCACTCTCAGACATGGGCTTCGAATTGGCTTCGACTGGCGGAACCGCTCGCAAGCTGAGGGAAGCCGGCCTGGATGTCATCGGCGTTTCAGACATCACCGGACATCCCGAAATTTTCGATGGCCGTGTGAAATCACTCCACCCTGCGATCCACGGCCCGTTGCTTGCCCGACTCGAAACAGAAGCAGACCGAGCGGGCCTTGCTGACCTTGGTTACCCTCCGATTCAAATCGTGGCTTGCAATCTTTACCCCTTTTCAGAGGCAGCCCGCCAACAACCACCTTTGGACGATCTCGCTTTGTTAGAAATGGTTGATATTGGCGGACCAACGATGGTTCGTGCGTCGGCGAAAAACCACAAGAATGTCATTATTGCGTCAAATCCAGAACGCTACCCCTCGATTGTAAGCGCTCTCCAGCAAGCAGGTGGGGCCGACGGTGTTGGCATAGACTTGCGAAGGGCACTCGCCCTTGAAGCATACGAACACACTGCAGCATACGACGCTGCAATAAGCGATGAATTGCACGCAAGATGGATTGGCCGCCCTGAACACAGCGACGAAACAGAAGTGCAAACAGCACGCCTCCCAGAAACACTCCTCGCCTCTGCAAGCAAATCCCACACCCTTCGCTACGGCGAGAACAGTCACCAAGCCGCCGCGCTCTATGTTGATCCCAAAGCGGCAGGATTGCACACAACGCTTGTCACAGCAAAGGTGGAAGGCGAGAAACCGATGTCCTACAACAACTACTCCGATGCAGATGCTACCCTTCGTTTATGCCGCGCCCTCTCAACCGACGAGTGGCCAGCAACACCTCATGTATGCATCATCGTCAAGCACAACAACCCATGCGGTGTTGCCCTTGGAGCAACCCAAGTTGAGGCCTATGAGGCCGCATTGGCAAGCGATCCTGAATCGGCCTTTGGGTCCATCATTTGCTTCAACGAGCCGCTTGAAGTTGACACGGCTAAGGCAATGGAGCCTCTGTTCATCGAAGTCCTCATGGCGCCTCAGTACGATGAAGAGGCAAAATCAATTGTTATGGCAAAGAAAAACCGTCGTATCCTTACTATTGACTCGCCAAACAATCGCCTCGCTCCACTTGAGCGAATTTTGGTGAGGAAGCCGATTGAAGGCGGCTGGCTGGTGCAGACCGAAGAACCCCCGGTTATCGATTGGGACAAGGCCAAGGCGGTAACAACTATCGCGCCAACGGATGCCCAAATCGCCAGCATGAAATTCGCTGTGCGTGTGTGTGAACAAGTCAAATCAAATGCCATTGTCATGGTCCAAGGGGTTGCTACCGTGGGCATCGGGCCCGGTCAAACCAGTCGCGTTGAGGCCGTTAAAATCGCAGCACGAAGGGCAGGTGATCGAGCAGAAGGATGCGTGCTTGCATCTGATGCCTTTTTCCCGTTCAAAGATGGTCTTGAGCAAGCAGCAGATGCAGGCGCTGCATCAATCGTTCAACCAGGTGGTTCAATTCGAGATCAAGAAGTCATTGATGCTGCCAATGAACGCGGCATCTCGATGTTATTCACGGGCCACCGTCTTTTCAGGCATTGATTCAACCCAAGCCTTCAAACAACGAGGGTCGGACCACTCAACATGGGCCACCTTGCTGAGATTGACAAATCCTATTTCCAACACATGCTAGGGGCTTGGAAAATGGCGTTTTGGTTTGCCTTGGGTGCCGTGCGGTTGTTGATTCACGGGGTTCTGCCAAATGTCGATCAAGATGCAGGACAGAAAACCGTCAACCATTACTTTCCACAGAACGATTAGGCAACGGTTGGAACCTTCCAACCGACCCACCAGACGCCTATGATTGCAACAACGGCGATGAGCGTCTGCCCGAACCCGGGGTCGCCAGCTTTGGTAATCCCCCAAATCGAGGCTATGGAAACCACGCAAATGATCGCGCTGATTACCATCTTTGAGTGAAGAGGTAAGGCGCGCCCAGAGCGGTAATACTCCAAAAGGGCAGGGCCAAACATTCTGTTTGTCAACAACCATCGGAATAATTTCTGGCTTGAGCGCGCATAGCAATAGGCCGCAAGAACCAGCCATGATGTCGTTGGCCAACCCGGGACAACAATTCCAATGATGGCGAAGATTACTGCAAGGCTTCCAAACGAGATCCACAAGCCCCGAATGAACGGATTACGTGATGGTTTGTGCTCTGAGAGCACCCTCTGAATCACGGCTTCATCGCGCCCTGAAATCCCTTCATTAAGAACAGTCTCAGGGTTGAGTTGAAGGGCGTCGCCCGGGCCTGAATCGGCATTTGCAACCATCGAACTCATGTCGGCCTACAGCGCGTGCATCAAAAACTAATGGGCGCGCATCCGAAGTGCTCAAGGGCATTGGTTGTTAGCATGTAACATGGGAGGCGTATCTCCGGAACAGCGACCTTCCACCGCAGGCAAACCAGTTCGGTGTGCAATTCTGATTTCGGGGTCCGGTTCCGGTATGGAAGCAATGATCCACCATCAACGATCAAATCCAGGATGTGGTCATGAAACTGTGTTAGTCATTGCTGATCGCCCTGATGCAAAAGGTCTCGAGCGCGCCTCGTTGCTTGGCATCGAATCGCGTTGCGTCCCCCTCTCACCTGATTATGAAGATCCAACCAATCGACGTGTTGCCCATGAGAAAATTGTCCACGAGCACTTACTGGCGGCAAACGTCGACCTTGTTCTATTGAGTGGCTACATGCGCCTGCTTACGCCCTACTTGGTTGGGCACTGGGCGCCAAATATACTCAACATCCACCCCTCGATTCTTCCAGCATTCCCAGGTGCTCACGCACACCGCGATGCGCTTGCCTCTGGCGTGAATGTTTCAGGGTGCACTGTTCATATGGTCGATGAAGGCATGGATACTGGGGCAATCCTCGCTCAACGCCGAGTTCCAGTTTTCCCTGACGACACAGAATCTTCGCTCGCCGCAAGGGTACGAATCGAAGAGCACCTTCTCTATCCACAGGTCGTGGATGCTTTCATTCTTCAGGAATCGTTTCAGGCGAATTAAAATTTTTCATCTGATTGGTCATCTCACCAAGATTCAGACTTGGCAAATCTGCAAACATGGCTTGGATGTTTTTTACCTTGGGAGCAGGACTCCATCCTACAGGGCAGTTGGCAAGCAGCGGCTGCCGTTCACCGTTTGAATCCAAAGGAACCCCCCCATTCGAAGCAATTAACGCCATGAGGCCCGTAGACTCGAGCCGAAACGCATCACAAGGGATGAGTTGAACAGAACCTTCAATGGTGCCAAGCGCCCAATAAATCACATCCATTAACGAGGTGCAATCGTCAGGATCAGGCCAGACCTCTCCCTCGAACAAAGCAACTCGCTCATGTGAACCACATAGCGTGATGATTCGCTCAACTTCTAAGGAAGAAGCCACCGCCATAAGCCGCTCTACCCCCCCGGCCATCAGGGCTTTATCTTGCCCCATCCTGGTGCTTTTACCACCAGCTAAAATGAGTGCAGTCACCATGTAGGCCACCTTACGCCATCTCATCGAGACCGTCGAGAGCACGCTCCAGTTCTGCCAACAAACTCCGAACGCGTTCTAACAACGCCCTTCGTTCTCGGCTTGAACGGGCTTCTGGAAGCCACTCGAGCAGTCTCCGGACGTCTTGAGCATCACGCTCAACCGTCCATTGATGAACAGCTTCTAACACAGGGTCGTCTGAAGGGAGAAAGCGCTCGCTCATCAAGATGGGCTGATTGCGAAGGGGCTTCAATGCTCCTGTGTCAACAGTCGCGTTCGAATCCGTTCAAAGAGGTCTCCGCCTGCTGGCGCTGTGGCCACCAAGCCTCGTGCGTCACCAAGGGGGCCTTTGCGGAGTGAAAGAAACAAAACAGCGACTTGGTGCCACAACGGGCTTTGAGCAGCCATATCGACTAACCACAAGTCGCCGGGTACGGCATGGCCTCCACGAATCATTTCCTCAGCAATTTCTAAGAGAGCTCCAAGCGGTTCTTGATCGCCGAACAGGTGGATAAACGCTAACCATGGGTCTTCCTCAAGTTCAGATTCTGACATGTTTGCCAAAAGAAGGCCAACGAGAACAAGGTCTTCTTGACCATGTCTTTTCCACAAGGCTGGAATTAACCTGGCGATGCGACGATGCAGCCCTTCTCCAGAGGTCAAAATCCATGAAGCAATAGTACGGAGTTCAGGATTCGGGCACCCGATGTGGAACGCATACCCGCCGCTGTGAGCCAGCAAATCAGTTGACGGTTTTGCCATCAGACCTGGGACGCCTGCATGATAGGCCCGAAGCAAGAATTTCAATGTTTTACGACGGGAGCGCA
>VMHT01215068.1_pt1 | contig 20496 bp, 36 predicted proteins | sample 4693611 | NCBI WGS metagenome assembly VMHT01 (sample SAMN12280063, study PRJNA550983) | marine metagenome | isolation source: seawater sampled from same location over 5 years 0.02-0.2 micron viral filtrate | place: USA: collected off the coast of southern California halfway between the port... ...
CTCGTATAAAACATTTGGAGGTCTAACTTTCGTCTTCTCTTCTTCTGTTTTTAGTAAGAAAAGAATCGCAACCAACATCAACAAACAGCAAAACAGTACGTCGATAAAAGGTCTAAATGAAAAGAATTTACGCATCACTTATTTCTTTTTCTTTTTCGGCTTCTGAGCCTTCTTTAAAGATTTTTCATCTGGGTAATCTTTATCTCCCGGTTTTGCTGGACGATATTTATCGCCCATGCGCTTTTTCTTACGACGAATGTTTTCCCATAAACCTCTCTTGGCTTCACACTCTTCGCAGTCCCAATCATCGCATTCAAAAATTTCTTCTACATCTGCGAGAGCAGGATGAATCTTTAACAAGTCTTCCTCATTGCATAAAGTTTGCCCATCCCAATCCTCTTCACTACCTTGAACTTTTTTACCCGCTCTCCATTGCTTGCAAGACCAATAGCGAGCTTTCCATTTGGGGCCGGGATTGTCGCAGTTGTGTCTAGCTCTAAAGCTTTTTCTGCGAGCTGGGTCGTCTCTTTTAATCTCCATATTGGGATCGCCAAAGTTTACTTTTACAACATTACCTTTTTCGTTCTTCACATAAACAGAAAACTTTTTAGGGCCGTCTGGAGTTCTAAACGGTTTGTTGAGGGTCTTATTTTCTTTATCCGCTCTTATTTGTTCTGTAAAATCAATTTCTTGTTCATTATTATTTTTCATTTTTTGAATCCAATTTAAATTTTAAAATCATAAGTTGAACTTGAAGCGGCAAACTGAATACAATGCCACATACAGTTGTGTAGAATGCCGTATTAAGACCTTCCTTTAATCCAGCTACGATCTGGCTGGTTTGCAAAGAGGAGTCTAGATTACCCTCGGTAGCTATAACCAAACCTATGATGGTTCCTAGTAATCCTAAAGAGAAAAAGTGTTCCGCAGCAAACCAACCAACTTGCGCTCTCTTGTCTAAAAAATCTTTAGCTTCTTCTTCTTTATCTTTATTTATTTTATCAGCTAAATAGCACAGTCTACCAATGTATCCAGATACTATAACATACAGAGCCATAATTAATATAGATATACGGGACAAATCATTTTCAATTATTCTGGAAATGATGTCTTTCTGTTCAGCAAGAAAAACAGATGTAAAAATTACTGAATTTACTAAAAACCATTTAGTGAAGGTTGTCATAATATACTAACTATATTACACAACTTTTGAAGCCTTTTCTAAAAACCTTCGTGATATCTTTTGGCTTCCTCGTAGTCAGAGTAGTGACTTCTAGGCTGGTTTTTGTCCGATATGCGAGGAGGCATGTTTTTTGTAAAGATATCCCTCTGTTTTTTGCAGGTGAGATGCTCGTAGGTATCTGTACGGGGTTGAATGGTTGCATTCATTTCAGTCTGTCTTTTCTGACACTTTACAAAATCCTCTTCCCTTTTGACTTCCTCAAGGTATATATCGAAAATTCTATTAACCCTTGGGGTATTGGGGGCAATCCACCAAGTAAAGCGAAAGAATAGCTTGAAGAAGAAGAGTCTCATTTTTGTTGTTTTAAATCACTTATCTCGAATTTAAGCTTTTTTATAGTCTGCTCAGATTCCTCTATTTTTTGTTTAAGTTCTCGGTTTTGAGAAAAGGTCTCACTATATAGCTTGTTTAAGCTTTGCGTACTTTCATTGGCCCTCTGCATCTGCGAGTTCATTTCTTGATCAAGCTTGGTGAAGTTAGACTTTTGCCATAGGAAGAAAGAAGTTAATATCGTGAGGATTACGGTTAAGCAAATTAAACTATGTGTTTTTCTATTATCTTTAGGCATTAACTATTATTTACCGAAGCGTAAATAAATTCGAATATTTATTCGAGAAATTAATGGGAAAGAGGATTCTCATTTACCTCTATCGTTTCGGAGTTGCGGCTTGAGTTTTCAAGTCAAAATCCTACTTTGAACCAACCCTTGTCGGCCCCCAGACTCGGTAAAGTCCTGCCAACAAACATTGTACGTTAACTGCCGCTACAGCAGCTTATTCCGTCATTCCCTTTGCCGCTCCGTCGAGCAACAAAATTTTATCGCTTGCATCTTTTTGGCTGAATAAGTAGACGCACTCAGCGACCAACTGATATTCATTTTCCCTTTTGGGAAACTACTTATTCGTACTTTGCATCCCAAGATGCAAGCAAGCTATTTTAAAGAACAAATTAAGAGCCTGTAAGCTCCGTCACGCGAGCCATTAGCTCGTCGTGATTATAAGAAGTAGATTCTTCTTGTCTACTTTTAACAGCGGTATAATTACCGTCTTCATTTACGGTGTAAACATGAGACGCATACCACACAACTTTATCATTTACTTTTTGATCTGGGTTATTATTAATTACAATCATTTTATTCTTCTTTTTATTTATAGTACAAAAATTTTATTTCCTTCTAGGAAAAGTTTTAAACCATATTGCCTTGGGAGTACCTTCTTGGTTCTTGAATCGAAGAACCTGAAACCATTTTCCTTGCACTTATCTACATACACTTGTTGTTTCCACTTTGGTCTTGGAGATTTTTTTTGCTCCAAGCTGTTGACTTCGTTTAAATCAACTGCACCTTTAAGCCACTCAGAATTTTCAACTCTCTCGAAAGTCATGCTAAAAGCGTGACTCTTTTTTAGTCTTTGCTTTTTATTTCTAGCGTACCCCTCCGTAAAGCCTTTTATTTGTATAGACTTTTTCTTCGGGATGTATTTCGCTATTACGTTCACTCCAATTAGTATAGTAAATCTTTTAAAAAAGTCAACTGCTTTTTTTACTTTTTTTCGCACCATCTTTACAGGTGCAGACATCACAACAGCCTTTCTTACCTTTGGGTAGCCAAGGTTCTCTGGGGCCGAAAATAGCATCGAAGTTTTCGTCAAACTTTTCTTTGTTAACTGGCCTTGGTTTATCTCCTTTTCCTGCGCTCATATAAATCCTATCCTTCTACATACTCATGTTTAATTAACCAATCCTTTAGTATCGGTTTACTTAAGATTTCGTTTAAATTTTCTTCACTCATGAAGCTTTTATATTTTCCCACTTTTCCATCAGCTAAATGATTGGGCCAATACAAGTTACTCTCATTAAGTTTTTTCAAAGATGATGTGTGTTTTTTAACAAAATCAAATTTAAATCTTTCTACTATTTCTTCACTAAAAAAATCGAATACCCCAAAGTAACCAGCGAGTGTTTTGTATAATTTATATAAATTATCATCTCCACAAATATCTTTTTCATAGTTAAGTATTTTAATACTTTTATTGCTTAGGGCTTCTTCAGAAATTAGATTGTCATTTTCAACTACCCACTCTAAGAAATCTATATAATTTTTACCATTATGTATAAAGTCATTTATGTTAACTTTATCTCTTTGGCAATAAGAAACAATAACATCTCTGATATCTCTTCTAGAGTATATTGCAAAATCTTTACTCGTCATACCTCGCTTCGTGAAGACCCATCTTTTGGGTATGTTTGCGTTGCTCCAATCTAGGTGTACTTTTTTGGCTGGTATTTTATTTCCAAACCGATCTCTTATTGAATGCGCCCAAACAATTTTTTTAATCAAATTCATTTGAAGGGTTGATCCACTTCTGTACATTCCACATATAAAAATTTTACTATAATTAGTAATCATTTTTAGCTAATCATATTTTTTCTTAAATTTTTTATATGTTCCGGAAGAAGCACCCTTGTTCTGTTTACCAAAAATTTCATCGTAGTTTGGGTCAAACTTATGTTTGTTTATTTTACAATGATTGCCGCGAGAACTCACCCAAGAATCTTCTCCAGTTACCGAATCCGTTCCGTATTCCCATCTAGCCTTGGCTTCTTCCTTTTTATAAGTTCTTTTTTTAACTTGTACCTTGTCTCCGCCGCTGTCCTCAGTCCATTGATATATATTATCTGTAGCAGTTTCCCCAACTTTTGAAGCTCGCCCTATCTGTTTGCGATTTTTTTTATCGTAATGAGCAGTGCGAGGAGGTAACGCTTCTAAGTCGTTCCTTTTCTTTCTAGCTTTAGTTCCGTCACCGGGTTTTCTTTTCTTAGCCATAACTTCTATAGTCTATATTTTCATTTTCAATCCACTTTTCTAAAAAAACTTTCGGCTGGTAATTAAGAAACGTTTCAATTTTCCATATATCAGCCAAAGTTTCTCGCGCTTCGCCAAGTCTTTCTGGAATATGTTCGTAATTACCACCTATCATTTTGCAAATGTCTAACACTGAATGATTAACGCCAGTGCCTACATTAAATATCTCACCGAAAGCCCAATGGTTATCGGTTTTGGAAGCTAAGATATTCGCTTGAACAATATCACTTACATGAGTAAAGTCTCTCGTTTGTAACCCATCTCCCACCACGGTCATAGCTTGGCCTCTTGCTTTTTGTCTATAAAAATATCCTATTACTGGAGCATATTGCCCTTGTAAGGGTTGCCTTTCTCCGTATACATTAAAATATCTAAAGGTTATAGTTTTTAAACCGTAAAGATTATTATAAATTTTACATAAATCTTCTGCCCCAGACTTACTTACAGAATATGGATTCAAGCAGTCTTTTTCCATGTCTTCTCTTAGGGGGCATTCATTTTTTAGACCATAAACAGAAGAAGTTGAAGAAAAAATTACTCTTTCAACATTACTTTTTCTCGAAGCTTCTAATACGTTTGCTGTTCCCTTAAAGTTCACATCGCAACAAAGCAATGGATTTTCTATGGTAGTCTGTATTCTAGCTTTTGCAGCTAAATGAAAGACTATATCTGGGGAAAAGCTTGAAAATATTTCTTTAACTTTTTTTTCATCTAGTATATCGACTTCATGGTACGAAGCGCTATTATTATAGTAAAATTTCTCATTAGAAGTTGCTGATAAATCGTCTATAACTTCAACCAAGAAGCCCAAAGAGATTAATTCATCTACTAGATTGCTTCCAATAAAACCGCATCCTCCAGTTACTATTGCCTTCATAATTAGTGTAATATTCTACATGAATTTAATCGTTGTTTCCAGTTTATCTTGCGATGAAGGTCTTTATTTTAGACATATAACGATGGTGGCGAAAGGGGAATTAAACTTCGACGTACTTCTTGAGGCTCGAAAAGAAGATGTAGATCACTATTTTAATACATTAAAAAAACACGGATGGTTTGATTTTGTAGATGATATAGTCCAGCCAGAGCATAGAGAGGAAGGTCTCAGGATAGACCGAGAATTAAATTATCCTAAGACTATTCAGGTTGATAAAATCCGATGCGAAAATACTTTAAATATACTAGGACAAATTAAAACTTTTAAAGATATTGAAATTAATTAATATACTTATCTACTATTTCCTGCTTAACAACATAACTTCCGTGATCTTTAGAATTATCTTTCCCGATGTTCTCTTTTATAACCTTTGTATGAATGCGGTAAATTTCATTAATTTTATTCTTGTCAAAAGATTTTAATGGTTCTTTAGCGTAGTCTTTAGTGTTCTCTTTGTGGTGCTTGAAATTATCTTCTTTCCCATAAGTTCCGCTCTGTTTATGACCTCGCATGTCTCCTTGATCGTGCCAATTAAAACAATACGCGGGAATACTTTGTTCATCTACGACGAATTTTTTTTCTTTTCTGAATCCCCCTTCCCAAGATAGATGCTCGCCTCCTCCTTGGTGAGAGTCAAAGCCGTATTCTCTTATTTTATCAACTCTAGAAATTACGCTTGCCTCCATGACATTGCCAGCTATCTCTGGCTCATCATGGTGAGCTTTCCAAAACATACTTCTATCAGGTTTCCAAGCCCAAGTATGCGGATTTCTAGTTAACCCATCCATACATTGCCTTATGTTCCAAGGCAGGAATACGTCATCGTCATCCCAGCAAATATAATACTTTCCGTTAGCGTGTCTTACTGAGTCTCTTCTTACTGAGCCAACATTATCGTAAGGTTCTCCTGTTAGGTAATCGGTATTATTATTAATAATAATTACAGTTTCAAGCCCAAGGTCTTTTTTTAGTTGTTCGCTTAACTTTAAAGGGTGCTCTGTGTCTGTATTAAAAATGATTAATTCTTTCTCGCCTTTGTAATCTTGGTCTAAAAAAAACTGTATCGACCTTTCAACGCAAGTGGCGCGTCTGTAGGTACACATTATGCAGCTAACCATTTCTTCGTATCTACTCATTTGCTTTTCGCCCAAATTTCTGTTTTAATTATTATAGAAAATATATTATATAAAATCCATTTTGGTATACTTATTAAAGATTTAACCGTGAATTTGGCTGCTGAAACAAACAAGTAAAATGGGTTTCTTTTCCTTCTATTTTCTTTTTCTAGTTTTTTATACATTTCTTTAGATAACTCTTTCCTTGCGGAGTTATCTTTTCTCTCAAAGGATTCTAAATTTAGTTCTTTGAGGTCTCCTTTAAAGAATAGCGCTTCAAAAATAATTTCATAGTCATAATCTTTACCAAAAATTTCAGTACCGAATGCGACTTGCCCTGTGAAATCTTGCCTAGTCAAACCTGCGTCTACCTCTTTATGGACTAATTTATCGTTTTCATCTCGGTCTAACTCCAAGACGAAAGTGTGTTCGTAGAAAAGGCCATCTTCAGAAATTAAATAACTAGACCTCTGGAATTCGTTTTCATCAAAAAAAGAAAAAGTGTCGAAAGCTAATTCATCCCATTGAATTCCATTAAAATCTCCATCTTCTTCTCCGCTTGTAATTTCTTCCAAAGGCAGAGGGTATTCGCAAATTATATTACTAATAGGTATCACAGTAATCTTCTCTTTCCTTTATCTGATAAAAAACTTTTTGAGCTTTTTTTCTAGCGTAAAATAATCTAGACATTACCGTTCCAACGGAGCATTGCATAGCTTTTGCTATTTCCTCGTAACTTAGTTGATCTATTGCGAAATATTTTAATACATTGCTGTGATCCCTTGAAAGCTTATCTAGGACAGTCTCTAAAAAAAGTTTCAGTTCTTGCCTTTTGTATCTTATTAAAGGGTCAATTTCAATACTCACCTCTTTCCTTTCTCGCGTATCTTCGCCGGTGGATTCTTTGTTCAGGTCTATGTCAAGGCACACCTCGGAGCGCCTGTCTGTTTTTCGTTTCATATCTATGAACAGATTTCTAGATATACTGCAAACCCAAGTCTTGAATCTACTGTCGCCTTTGAATTTTTGAATATTGTTCCACGCTTTAATGGTTGTAATTTGAAAAATTTCCTCTGCAAGCGCATTGTTTCCCCTACACATCGAGAGTATCCATTTTTTTAAATAATCTTGGTTTTCTAATAGAAGCTGCTCGAAAGATTGAGGGTCTCCGTTTTTGGATAAAAAAACCAATTCTTTTTCGGTGAGGGGGTATTGTTTCATTTTTTAAAGACTACCGTTACTATCTCATCTGCCAAGTTGTAGATTTTAAGTTTTATTTCTTTAAGAACTCCCATCAACTTGTAAGCTACCGTATTAAGGCAGCCGTGGCAAATTATTTTTGACCTGCCTTTGGGCGGCTTGAGCTTGAAGAAGGCTAGTTTTTCATTATCATAGAGGATATTATAATTTCTAGCAGAATACGATAGACCACACTCGGAGCAGGTAACTCTACTCTTTCTAGCTTTCGGGTCTATCGTTTTGGCTTCTAGATGCATTTTCTAAATTATTTAACTCTTCTTTTAAAATTTTTAAATGGTGAACCATAAAACTCTCACCTACGGTGTCAGAAGCTTTGCCTCTTACATTTTTAGCCTTATGCTCTAAATCTTGCCGTTCTGCAACCGTTAAAAGTTGATCAACTAAATCAATCACGTTCTTCATTTTTCTTTAACTCTTCGGGGTTTGGCGCTGTATGCATTTCAATAATATGCTTTTCCCAATCGCGCATAGTTTCTAGGTCTTTTTGCAATTTAATTTTACCACCTCCAGCACTATCCCGCAAGACTTTAGATAGCTCCAAGGCCGCTTCTGTGTCTAGACTTATCGTGGTAGAATCTATTTTCTGCCATAAGGAAATATCTACACAATCGTCTTTCGTCTCCAAAAAGATACCTTTATCGGAGTCTTTGGATTTAAAGAAATTTTTTTTCATTTTATAGTGGATACAAAGCTATCAAAAAGGTTTCTTTGTTCGAAATGACCTTTTCTATGCAGATAGTCCATACGATTATTTAATTCCCTCACCTGCTCTATAACATCTTCTTCTGTGATAGCGCCAGATTCAAAAAGAGCTTGTAGCTCTTCTACTTCAAACGAGGTTTTCATACTTTCATCTCTCCACCAATCAATACTTTTTTTAAAAAGCTTTATTTGATTGTCTATTTTAGTTTTCATTTTTCAACTATCTTCAAATTTTTGTTCTTGTTTATCTTACGTAAATATTTTTTCGCCTTCTTCTCTCCTTCGTCCGTATAGGGAAAAGCGCCGTAGAGCATGTTTTTGCTGTCCACTATTATATAGCACTTCTCCTTTTTCTTCATATATTTATATTATTAACTTGGCTTAATAATTTCCACAGGAAAATTATCTTTTTTAATAAAGCCTTCTTCATATAAATACATAGCTATATTGGCAGCATCTTCTTCGGAGACTTCATCTTTGGGGTCAAAAATCATAAGCTTATATTTAGTAAGCCTTACTGTTCTCCCGTTTACCACCATTTCGTTCATGTCTTTTATTACACTAAAAATGCCCCCGATATTCGGGGGCATTAGGGTACGTGACCAAACGCTGATGCCAAGCGGTTTATTTCCTTGTATGCTCTGGCATCATGCCCCTAATTTCGTCAACTAGACCAAGTTCAACGCATTCGTCTGCATCTATCCACCAATCTTTTCTGTCCCAATTTTTTTTGAGTTTTTGCTTGGTTAACTTTGATCTAGAAGTAAAAATATCCAAAATTCTTTCCTCTATTCTTTTAACTAACTTAACTTCATCTTCTACTTCATAGGTCTTGCCTATGGCCCCAAACGCTGCCCTGTGTATCATTACCCAGCTTTGGTGGCCAATCCATCTAACGTCTCCAGCTTGTAAAAGTATACCAGCCATTGAGGCAGCCATTCCTAGAGAACCCGTTGTAATCTTGTGACCTTTCATTCTGAGTTCTTGTATAAAATCAAATAACTCAAAGCCGTCAATTATGCTTCCACCGGGAGAAGAAAAAACTATTTCCATGGAACATTTAGGTTCCATTCTGGACCATTGAGTTAGCTTACGCATACATTTAGAAACTGAATGCGAATCAACCCCAGAGGAAAATCTATAAAGATGGTTTTCGTCATCCTGACTTTCTTCTTTGGCCACCATACTTTTAATTTTTTTTAGCTCTAAAGTCGCGGCTTCGGCTTCCGCTTCAGCTTTTACGGCTTCAGCAATGGTTTTTCTGGTTTCCGCGTCGTTCTTTTTTGCTTCCGCTACCTTGATAGCTATGTCAGCCTCAACCTCCTTTTTACTTCTTTTTTCTTCATCAGCCATAAAGTTTATCTCCTTAACTTATATTACACCATGCTACAAAAAAACGCAGTTTTTTTTACGAACTGCGTTTAATTAAATATTTTTTTAAGTAATCATTTTTTAATTGTGTTGTTATTTTTTGGTGTAACCTTCAGCTGAAATGGAAATAGCTTTTTAGCCTTCTTCGTCTCGTCTGAATCTTCTCTTTCATCTTTAGGCTCGTTTTCTATTGAAATCTTTTTGATATCATCCTCGGATGGCATCTCTAACTTTGGGTCTAAGGCCCACATTATTTCGTGTTTCTCGCAGTAATCCCTCATGCGTCTTACAGGTACTATAAGATTAAAACCTTCTCCTGCTCCTCTTACTAGCATTCCAATGTATCTAGCGTCAGACTTTAGATAAACGCCTCCACCCGAAGAACCCGGAAATGCCGTGCAAGTCGTTTGGTCGAATACATATTTATTTAAAGATTTTATTAATCTACCATGTTGAGAGTAGATGCCATCGGTCATACTGTTCGCACCCATCTGGCCTAGAAGAGAGCCTACGTGAAGTAAATCAGTACCCAGTTTCGGAATATCTTTGTCTAAATTAAAAGTAACCGTGTCCTCAACGAAGTTAAATTTTCTAACACGCAATAAGGCTAAGTCGTGACCATCATCTGCATCGCTATACTTTAAAACTTCTGCATCCATCTGGAGTCTGCCAACGGTTCTACCGTTCTGCCTAATCTCTTTTACTATCATTGGGTCTTTGAACTCCACCAGAGTTTTCTTAGAGCCTCCAACAAGAACTTCTCTCGTTGATCTCAAGTTATCTATAACGTGTGCTGCGGTCCAAACAAAATTTACAGTATTTCCTTTTGAATCTTTTCTGGTGAAAATTACCCCAGAACCTTCCCCGTTAGAAAATTTTCCTTCTGATCTAATTGTTACAGATACATTTTGTAAGTGATCGGCTATGTTTCTTTCTTGAGAAGAAGAAGAAACGCTCAATAGTAGGAAAGTTAACGCAATGACTATAGTTTTCATATATATATTTTAAAATAAAAAACTTAAATAACCAAAAAAATGTTAATATTATCCGACCTCTTCCTCAATGTCCTCTACAGTGAGAAATTGCCTTTTTACAAGCTGTATTTCATGAACTTCTACCCTTGTGTTGAAAAGTTCAGCGTATTTCCAAGCGGTTTTTTCGTCTTTAAAAAAGCCTACAGGTCTCCAATGGCCGCTAATTTTTTGTTGTAATTCGTAAAAAATCTTATCACTCATAATATTAAATCACCGCTCTACCTAAGTTATTTTTCCAATCTTGTTCGGGCCTGTCAACTTGTAAGTTTCTTGCTTTAGCTGCTTCGAGAACATATGATTCCATGCCGGACTCGCTCATTTGTTTCTCTAACGAGGATATATCTTTAGGGAAGCACGTTCCGCCGTATCCTTTTTTACCATCTGGCCCCGGAACTTGAATATGACTCAAGCCTATTCTCTTATCTATCCCAACTAAAAAAGAAATCGTATCGTAATTGCAGTCTTTTTTATTGGCGAACTCTTGTATTTCGTTAAAGAAAGACACCTTACAGGCTAGGAATGAATTCCTAGCTAACTTGGCCAACTCCGCTTCAGAGCTAGTGCAAAAATATTTATCGCTATGCCTTATTTTACCGTGTTTTTTTGCTAATGTAATTAGATTTGTAAATTTATTTTTTATGACCTCGTCTTCAGTGTCATGCAAGCCGAAGACCCAAGCGTTATTTTCTTTAAAATCTAATTTCCAATTTGATTCCGTTAAAAATTCAGGCATAAAATTAACCCCCATCGACTTACAAAATCCAACAGGAACAGTTGATCTTACTACTATATTTTTATCGTCAACCCCAAATGTTTTAAGATCGTAGATACAGTCTCGAACTATTTCAGTATAACAACCGCCATCAGATTTCATTGGAGTAGGAACGCATATAAAAATCAGATCACAGTCTATTAGGTCTTTTAGGGACAATCCCGAAGGGGAGCACTTTCCAGCTTCTCTGTCGTAAGTAACCACCTCGACATCAGTAACTGGTGGGCATTCGCACTCAAACAAGCTAGTAGCTTTACCTACAAACCCCGCTCCGATTATTCCTATCTTCATAGTGGTCATTTTTATAAATGGTAGGGAAGGCGGGACTTGAACCCGCACGAACTTTACATTCGACAGATTTTAAGTCTGTTGTGTCTGCCAATTCCACCACTTCCCCTAAAGTTACTGGCCCCTCCAATCGTCACTAAAGTCTATTATTGTGCTAAGGCAGTCTTCTGCGTTAGCTAATTTTTCAACTTGTTTACTCATCTCTTCAACTACTTGGGGGTGCTCGCCTATTCCTGCTGGGTTATTGAAGTAAACCTCTAAAGTGGCTAGGGCCTCGTCTCTTTCTGCTTCGTATTTGGACTTCAGTGCTTTGTATAGTCTTTGTTTCATGGCTTTCATTTTACTATTTTTTTTAAAAAAAACAATTTAATTTTTTCTTAAATAATATATAATAAATATAAGAGAAGGATTGTAATGGATCAAGAAGATTATCAATGTAAACTAGCCGAAAACTGGTATCATTCTCTTTCGGAAGGAAAAGATAGATTGTCTGAAGTCGTTGATGGAATGAGGTTGTTTAAACTGCAACAAGAAGAGGTTCCTCTGGTAATTAAGCTAACAGAGAATCCCGACTATATTACTTCTAAGTTATTTACTGGAGCCGTAAGATTGTTTTCTCATGACTGTATACATATATTATTGGGTAGAGGCTTACTACTGAAAGACGAAGCTTTCGTTATCGGTTATACAATGGGTTCTGGTAAGAAAATGAGAAGATGGAGAAGGAATTTATTTCTTTGGGTTACTAAATATCTATATCCAGAAGGGTACAAATTTACCGAAGAAGAGCGTTATATTTTTTATTCAGGAGTCATGGCTGGTAGCAAATGTTCGTCTGATTTATCCAAGGTAAATTTTGAAGAGTTAGTAAATTATAAAGTAGATCATGTTAGAGAGCTTTTGGGGGTAGATAAAGAACTTCTTAAATGCTATTACTGCACTGAGAAAAAACTTTTCGCAAGTAGTAGGGAAAGTCAAAGGTTATGAAATCAAAAGAACGATTATGGGATTATATTGGGTGGTTTAGCATAGCCTTAATCATACTTGGCTATTACCTTAACGCTAATCAAGACATTTCTTGTTTCGTTATCTGGTTTATTGGAAATATTTTCATGGGGTCTTACTGCTACTCGAAGGGAACTTATCCTCCAGCCATGTTATCTTTCGGTATCGCTATTTTAAATATTTACGGTTATTTGTCTTGGAGGTGACAGATTAAATGTTATGTAGAAGTGGTAGGCGGTGAGGGATTCGAACCCCCGACAGCCTCGGTGTAAACGAGATACTCTACCGCTGAGTTAACCGCCCAAATTGTCTTTCCACAAAACAAAACTCATTGCTATATTTTTAGGGTCTATAGCTTTAGAAACTAAAAGTTCAGAACACTTTCTTATGTCTGCTGCAAGCTTCATACGGTCTTCATCAGTGTCCATTGGTTTCGACCTTGCCATTTCGCAATAGTCGCAAAAATTCATATAAGCCGTCTTCCATGAAACTTGGGGGTCAGAAGCGTTCTCTAAAAAAACTCTTTTGTATTCATCCGTTAATTCTTTTTTCACTTTAGCGTTCTTAAGTATGCTGGCATAAGGGATTTTTCCACTAGTTTTATTGCGTATTCATTATCACTTGGAAAATGGACTCCTTCTTTCATTCTAGACATGGCAACAATGTTGGCTAAATTTAAAAATTCTTTTTCTAATTCAGGTTTATGGTACGAACATATTGCAGCAGCTAAATATGCAGCGGCGGTATGACCGCTTGGGTAAGACGGGGTGTTTGCTGTCCCTTTCTTCTGCATTTTTTTGTTATAGTCTATGTAAATATTATGATAATCTGAAACTTGGTAAGGTCTAGCTCTTCCAAAATTTAATTTCATTTTAATGATAAATGTATTTAAATCTGACATTATAGATTTAACGTCTATTTTTTTTGATTTAAATTCTTCATTAACTTTATCATTAAGACCAAACACAACTCCATCTGGGTCATCGTCGCATTTTCTTAACAACTCTTCAGAAGGTCTCCAATCTCTTTGTAAAGAAGATATAATTTCTAATTCCCTTCTTGTTTGTTCGCTTGAATTTTTCGGTGGGTAAATTATTGGAACTTTATCAAAATCTATGTCTAAAATACAATAGGATTCATTCGCTTGATCTGATAGCTCTTTCCTAGTGTCTTCGTAATAAACCTTATCCACCTCAAGAGCTAAAATATTATTCGTGAAGTCTAATTCCATAACTAAATCCTTTATATAAATACACTTTTTTAAAAAAAACTTTTACCCAGCTACATTCATAAGCGTTAAAGACCAGCCTTTTTGTGGGTCCATATAGTACTTTGATTGATAAGCTCCTGTTTTTTTGTTTATTTCTTGATATTTTTCTTTGTCACTTCCAAAAGAAAAGCACAAAAATGAATCTGGGGTTTCAGATTTACCTATTGCAGTTGAATGGCTAAATTCTTCAGAAAAAATTACAGCTTTACCTTTCTCGTATTTATATTCTTTGATGTCTTGGTTTTTGTCTTTGTAGGCTAAATTTATAGTATCTTCCCTGCATTCTTGAATAGGGGTCATGGACGAAAAAGCGTTTGCGTCTGCATCCCCTAACCAATCTGTGTGAAAATCATGGCCAACGCCTTGGGAGCGAGTCACGAAAAACACAGAATAAATATTAATTTTTTTATCATAATCAATCAACTTATCAAAAGTTTTATCAAAGTTAAACTCGTAAAATAAGTTAGACCATTTTTCGTAAGTCTTTAAACTGTTAACAGAAATCCACCTTAAGTCGCTTTTCCAAGGCGTGTCCAAAATAAACCAAGAGTCTTCTCCTTCGGGGTCTCCTATTTCACATTTAGGCGCTGAACCTCTCCAGTTTTCTAAATTTTTTTCGTTCTCTAGGTTAGGTTTTATATTTTCTAGAAAATAAGAATTCACCTCATCTATTTTGGATTCATCTACGTCTAGCTCTAGTACATTGTATGCGTTTAAAGGTTCGTAAAGCCACTTTTTCATAAAAAATTATCTTTCTTTTTTGAGGAATGGGTATTGCGCTTCAAGGTTTTCTTCACTGCCTGAAAGGTCTCTGTAATCTTCCGTAAGCTCCTGACCCATTTGAATATCTTTCACAGTTATAAAGTTAACATATTCGTACTCTTTCGCATTGTGGTCTGAGTAAATTTTTAAATTTGGTTCATCACTATGGTTTAAGTAATAGCCAAAATGAATGTGATTTAATCCGTTTTCGTGAACCACGTAAGTGTTAAAGCGGCTAATGCCGCAGTACATTTTAATTAAGTCAAGGACTTCATTATCCAAAAACCTAGCCTCCTCTTCGGGGATATCCACAAGCTCATCTTTGTCAGGATGATAATTGCAAAATTTAAAAACAACCGTTCCCTTGGGGATATCTTTTATAGCGAAAACTCCTACACCATGTATGCTTGAGGAGCCTATTTTGCAAAAAACATTTTCTTTTAAATTTAATAATAAATTTTCTTCCCTAGTCATCTTTGTCTTTTCTCCATCCCTGTTTATATAAAATAGCTGTTACCGTGTTTGCAAATTTTGTAACTTCTCTTTCTGATTTATCCCAGAAAAAAGCATGACAAATTTCATGTATAATAGTGTTAAGTTCTGTCTTTTTGGTAAGACCCCTGTTTATATAAATCTTAGGATTATTTTCGTTAGGGTCAACGCATAGACCGTGCAAGTCTTCCCCCTGCGCTTTATGGGGCTTCATAAAATAAACTTCATACTCCACCCCCTTGGTGTTTTTGAATTTGAAAACTGGCTTTGGCCAACTCACTCACATACCCCCCTTTGTTTTAAAACAAAATCTAATAGCTCCAGCTTATTATCTATTCCAGAAGACCAGTTTGCGTGATGCACCTTAAGGTCTTTGGCGATAAACATTTTATCTCTTTCGAGAGGGCTTTTATTTTCCCACCACAGACCAGACTGATTTTGCTCGGTAAAGTTTTCCAGCCCCTGAGTGTAAAGCCCATGAGTGTAGTATCGAGGCGGTAAATATTTCCATCTCACATCTGTACGTCTTCTCAGTACGGAGTTTATAGTTTGTTGCTCAGAAGTCTCAAAAGATGTGGGGTCGTCTGGATCAAAAGATTGTAAGATAGAAAGAACTTCTGAAAATAGTCCTCTTATTTTGTCACAAGACTTTAGTATGAAAAATCCACCACATCTCCCCACCTCATCAGAGTTGTGGTCTTTCATAAAAGCTATGTCATAGTCGCCCAGACACTCCATTAAATCATTTTTTATATTCCCATAAAATCTGATATCGACATCGGAAAAAACTAATATTTCATCTAGGAAAAAAGTAGTAAGGCATTTGTTGATAAACTTTTGCTTTTCTATCATTTGATCTCTCCACCCCTCGGAGAACAGTCTGCCTTGCCCACATTTTTGTGGCATTTTTTCTAAAACCAAAGATACATCTTCTTCAAATGGAAAAGATTTAATAAAATGTTTTTCGAAAAAAGGCTTGTGCGAATCGGTATATGTAACGCAAAATCTCATCGTTACTATATAATAACTGAAATTACAATTTATTTCAAATCTAACCTAGAAGAAGCCATATTTATGTGTTTTTTAATTGAATCAGGCTTTTCAAAAGGGTAATAATGTCTAATGTCAGAGGCTAAGTTGTAGATTTCAAAATACAAACCCTCTGTTTTATCTACCGAACCGATACCGCGACTTATTAAAAACTCTTCATCTTCGGCATCAGAAACTTTATAGATTAGATTGGTGTACATTTCAGGAAATGGCTCCTTTTTTCTCCTTGAGTTAGGTAGCTCTAGTCCAGTTACGGGGTCGATATTTCTTGGAGCAATGGGTGCTTCTGGCGGTTTGTCATTATCATTCTCCAAGGGTTTATAAGCAGCCTTATCCGAACCCAAATATTTTACGCAAAGATCGTAGCTAACTCTATCGTTTTGGTATAACCATTTTGAGTTCGCTGGTCTTACTGTCGTTGGGTCGTACCCATCTTCGAGAAGATAAGCTGTAGATATCTCAGCCCAATACTCTAAGAAAGTATGAAAAACGTAATCACCGTTTTTGTAATTATGATTTCTCTTGGCTATGTTAAAGTTTTTTCTAATCTCCCAATTCAACCCATATCCTAAAATTTCATTATGATGGACATGCATCATTTCGTGAACCAGATAAGGGAATAGCGCATACTTATATCTTTCCGCTTCTTTAGCGTAAGCGACAGACTTGCAGACAACGATACTGCCTTCTGTAAATTTATTGTGTCTATTGTCCCACTTACTCTGGCCAAATTTTATCACTTCGAAGCCACCGCAGTTCTCTTCTAAGAGAATAATTTTATAATTTTTAGACTTAAACTTTGATACGGTATGTGGCAATAAAAAGCCAATTTTATTAAACAAAAAACGGTACATATCAAGAGTCTTCGAAGATTTTTGCTTACCGACAGCCAAGACATTTTTGTGAATGTAAAAATCAAAGCCGTCTAGATTCACCTTCTCGTAAGATTTACTCGTATAGTTAACCGTGGAGTATTCAAGTCTTGCTGAATGCAAGCTGTAGAAGCTTAAGAAGTATATTAAAACTGGTAGTATCTTCTTCATACTACCTTTATAAAGGATTTTTTAAAAAAGTCAATACTAAATTAATAAAATCTGATTATCGTCCTGCTTGAATTCTAATTGATCTGAATTGGATAGTTTTGCTTTGGTGAATTGAGTTAAATTGTTATCGGCATAAATAACTTTAACGCCCTCTATGTAACTATTCTTAGCAGCCTCTTTTCTTTTTGCTAAATTACAGCCGCACCCACCCTTTGAGTTTTCATAAATACCAAACATCGTATTAAGCTTTCCATGCAACGAAACGTCAATATTGTTAAGCATATCGGAGTAATTGATTTTCAAAAAAATCCCAAAATCTTGATAATTATTAAAGGTAAAAGTTTTCATTGTGATTTACTTGATAAAAAATTTAAAGACATAAACAAGAATAATGTAAGCCAAATATTTATTATTAAAAATACAACGTTTTGATGGTATGAGAAAGTCGCTAAGTTTAACCAAAAGCTCACGCAGTATGGGCAAGAAACTAGCTTCCTCAAGAAAGTTCTTTTCTTAAATGTAAGATACATCCAGTAATCCCCTTCTCCAACCGTATCTAAATACTTTTCGTATTCATCAACTTCAAAAGGTTTACTGAGTCTAAACAGCTTAATGTACTCAACGAAAGCGTCAGTTTTATAGAGAAAAAACAAAATGCTTGCGTTAAAAAAGGAATAAATTAAATCTTCCATACATAGTATTTTATACTAAAAAAGACTTAGTTCAAATTTATTTGAAGCACATTGATTTTGTAAAAATCGAAAATTTCTAAAGCTTTTTCGTCTTTTTCATATAGCTCCCCGAAAATAACTTTTTTAACTCCATAAGCCGCTATTAACGTGGCGCAATAAGAGCAAGGTAAAAGGGTTACGGCAAGTAAATTGACTTCCCCTCTCCGACAAAGTGACAAGCAATTGGCTTCCGCATGTATCATATACGGCCTACGTGAGTCTCTATCTTCCCAAAAAGCATCTGCGACTTCTTTGCCTGAAGCCAAGCCATTGTAGCCCACCCCGACAACCATGTTCGAGCTATTTAAAGCGCAAGCCCCCACCTTTCGGTGAGGGTCTTCGCTTCTGAGTGAGGCGGTTGACGCTATTTTAAGCGCGTACTCCTCCCAAGAAATCTTTTTGCTCATTTAACTAAAAAGAATGTTGTCTGAGCCACGAAATATACAATTACTAATGTTAAGAACTCCATGTTTAAAAATAAGTTTTAGTTTCTGGGCTAGACAGGGGTGGCTCTGATTGAGTCTTTACATTCTTTACGTAGGAAACTCTTGGCCTACCGTTTTTTGTTTTGATTTTACCAACAATAATTAATTCTCCAGTATCCACTGCTGTATTTAGCTTACTGTGAATGGTTACCCTTGAAACCTTCTCAGCGCAAGTGTCTGCGACATCTTGAGCGGTAAATTCTACGTCAGGCCAAGAAATCTGAACCGGAGGTCTGCCTCTTGTAATTTTAATTTTGTTACTCATTCTAAATATAGAATAATCATTTTTTTTAAAAAGTCAACTTTTTTTTTGATTTTTTTTTAAAAAAGTTAAAAATAAACTAATGACTGTACTAGATGCAAATAACTTGATTTTCGAGTGGTTTATGAATCATGACTCTTTTGTAATTGAAAGAGATTTTAATAATTTAGTTACGATTGTCGAGGATGAAGAGGAAACTAAGGTTGTAATAAAGATGGCCCTCAAAGAACTTTATGATGCTAAATTGATTAAAATTTGCGAAGACGAAAAGTATTACATACTCTCGAAATCGTTTGGTTCTTATCAGCAAAGCCCAGAGATAAGTAGTTTTGTCTCAAATTATGTGGCAAAAGAAATAAATGATTTCTGCGACTTAATACAAGATAATACAGACCAGTGTGACCCAGCTAATTTAACTGAAAAAGACCTTAAAAACTTATGCCACATAATCGACTTCTACAAGGAAAAGTCTTCTCCTGAAATTTAAACGCTTGCAATAACAAAAAGTTATAATATACTTTTCTCAGTTCTTTAGTGCGGTGATATCGTGGTAACTAAAAAGAAACCTCAAAGCCCGTAAAAAGACACTGATTGAACAGGCCCAATAAGCCTTACGTTACTGCGGGAGCACGAGGCGTTTGAAATCAGATCAGCGACTTAGGTCGCTGGCCAGACACTTAATCCTATACTATGGGAAAAGGAAGGCTGGTTTATAAGTCAAAAAATAAGTTCCTCCGCAGAACTAAAGAACGTAATTTGAAAGTCGAAGACTGTTGCTCATGAGCTAGGCTAAAAGTGGCCGAAACTAAATGCGACGAACTGAAGTGGGAATAGTCTTTCTGTATAACTAGCAAAATTCAGCTAGATAGGACACCATTGCTTAATGCCTAAAACTTGGGAAAATTTTAAAGGAAGGCTGGATTTTTTTAGTTAAATTCTTTTTCAATCGTTAATATTATTAACTATATATTTGAATGTTTTATGAATAGGATCATAGGTGTATCAGGCGTAGCAGGAGTAGGTAAGGATACCTTCTTTGAATTGCTTTCTAAATCCATACCTTGTAAGCGTTACGCTTTAGATGACGAGCTTAAGAAGGAGGCTCGGCAGTGGACAAGGCTTCATTACGGAATAGATTCTTTTAGTTGCACGATTGAAGAAAAAAATCTCATAAGACCATTCTTAGTTGAACACGCTGGGTTAAAAAGAAAATTTACCGATGGAAGACATTGGCTTGAAAAGATTCATGATTCCATAGTTACTGATAAATTCAACGGGCTTAAGATTATAACAGACTTGAGATTTGATGAATATGAAAAAGATGAGGTGTATTGGCTCAAGAATGAACTAAACGGCCTGTTAGTCCACATTTCTCAGTACCGCTTAGAAAATAGACTTAATAATAATGACGTAAAAATATTCAGACAGCCAGCCAACCTTGAAGAATCTAAGAACGATCCAAAATTAAAACAAAAAAGTGACTTCCAAATTGAATGGGAGTATCTTAAAAATGGTCATACTGATGATTTATATCCTTATGTGGATAATTTCATTAAATGGCTCGACCTAGAAAAACTATAAAGGAACTGTGCGATAATTCTCTAGTCAAGAGGGTTAAGGAGATTGGCTGCAATGAGTCCTTTAAAGAGATACTAAATAGGCATGAAAAGCTATTTTACAAAATATGTCAAAATTACATGTCTATACTCGAAAGTAAGGGACACAGGAGGGAAGATGTACTTTCTGACTTATCATTCGTTTTATTTAGGTCAGTTAAGAGTTATAAGCCAAATAAAAAAACTAAATTTTCA
>VMHT01107230.1_pt1 | contig 20495 bp, 15 predicted proteins | sample 4693611 | NCBI WGS metagenome assembly VMHT01 (sample SAMN12280063, study PRJNA550983) | marine metagenome | isolation source: seawater sampled from same location over 5 years 0.02-0.2 micron viral filtrate | place: USA: collected off the coast of southern California halfway between the port... ...
CTGCCTTTGATGCGGTCACAAACGGGCGCAGCCATGATGAATTAAGCGCCTATCAAGAGGCCTATAATGGCTCACGCGTTGCCAAGGAATTGAAAATGGTGCGCAATGTGAAGCCGCTTTTGTCAAAATTCGGCAATTTCATCGGCACGATTTTGGGCGGCGCAGAAATGTGGATGCGCACTTTGGGCATTGGCCTGCCGTTTACGCTCAGCCATGGCAAACCCGATTATGCGGCGTTGAAAAAAGCCTCTGAGTGCAAGCCGATTGATTATCCCAAGCCGGATGGCGAAGTGGCGTTTGATAAATTATCCTCCGTCTTCTTATCGGCAACCAATCATGAGGAAGACCAACCGGCGCATTTGACCTTGAAAGATCCGGCTGTTCCGGTTGAGGTTAATCTGAAAGAATACGATGAACCGGCGCAGCGTTATTGTCCGGCCGGTGTGTATGAGATTGTCGCCGAGAATGATGGCAGCAATCCGCGCTTGCAAATCAATGCCCAAAACTGCGTGCATTGTAAAACATGCGATATTAAATGCCCGAGTCAGAATATTAACTGGGTTGTGCCGGAAGGGGCTGGCGGGCCGAATTACCCCAATATGTAATTCGCAAATAATAAGGTGAAACAAATGACCAAGCGACATTATCTGCTCATCGGCCTTGCCGCCATTTGCGTGATTGTTGCTATCGGCATTGTCCAGCTATCGCAAAAAGTCGAAGCCTTTATCGCCGACCAAGGCGCTGCCGGTGCTTATCTGGCGGCGCGTCAGGCGTCGCGCCTCAATGATGCGGTTGCCGCAGGTGATTATTGGGAGCGCGCGCTGGCGGCGCGGCCTGAGGATGATGCGCTGTTGCAATCGGCCATGCAGGCACATGTTTTGGCAGGGGATTTTGACGCCGCCCAGCAAGTGGCGCGTCGGCTCATATCCGTCTCGCCGCAAAACCAGCAAGCGCATATTCTTCTCTCTGTCGCCGGTTTTAAGCGCGCGCAATTTGATGTCGCGCTTGAGCATATTGAGGCCATTGATGGCGGGCCGCTCGGCTCGGTTTTGGCACCGAATATGCAGCTATGGATTGCGCTGGCGCGTGATGATGACAAGCTGGGGGCCAGCGCGGTTAAAAAGCTGACCCGCGCCAGCCTGTTTGCCGGTGTGCCATTGGTGCAGGCGGCGCGCGCGCTGGAGATTAACGGCAATAGCGAAGCCGCAGCCGAGCATTATGGCGAGGCCGTGCGCGCAGGCGCGGCGCGTTATCTGTATTTTGTGCTGTCCTATGGGGCATTTTTGGAACGCCAAGGCGAGCCGGAACGGGCCGCCAAATTATATGAATTTTATCACGGCACACATCTCGAACACGCCCATGTAAGCGCCGCGCAAGCCCGTTTGGGAAGCGGTGAAAAGCCGCCAATTGAAAGTGACCCAATGGCCGCTTTGGCAGAGGCGTTTGCGGGCATTGCCGAGGCCATGAAGGATAAAAGCCGGTTTGATTTGGCGCTGGGCTATTTGCGTTTGGCGCAGCATCTTGATGAGGATAATGAATTGATTGCCTATTCGGTGGCGCAGCTTTTGGGTGCGCGGGCGCGTTTTGTCGATGCGGCGGAGCAATTTGGCGCAATAGATACGAACGGCTTATTATATCGCGATGCCCAAATTCAGCGCGCGCAAATGTTGTTTGAGGCGGGCGCCGCCGAGGCGGCGATTGCGGTGTTGAACCGCCAATTGCGCCAAACGCCGGATGACCGCGATGTGTTGGTTTCGCTGGGCGATTTATACCGCTCGGAATTGCGTTTTGCCGAGGCGGAAAATTCTTATGATGCGGCGGTCAAGCTGATTGACGATGAACGCCCCCGCGATTGGCATTTATATTTTGTGCGCGGCATGATGCGCGAGCGTTTGGGCGATTGGGATATGGCCGAAATCGATTTGCAGCGCGCGCGCAAGCTGTCCAATGATGAGCCGCATGTGCTGAATTATCTGGGTTATAGCTGGATTGATAAGGGCATGTATCTCGATGAGGGGCTTAAAATCATCAAGCAAGCGGTGAAGGAACAGCCGAAAAACGGCTCGTTTGTGGACAGTCTGGGCTGGGCGCATTATCGCCTCGGCAATTATTCGACGGCGCTGAAAGTGCTGGAGCGCGCCTCGCAATTAGAACCGACCGATCCGGTGATTACCGATCATTTGGGCGATGCGCTTTGGCGCATGAAGCGTGAGGTTGAGGCGCGTTATCAATGGCGCAAGGCTTTGGCGTTTGAGCCGACCGAGGAAGATCGGCTGAAAATTGAGCGCAAATTATTGACCGGGCTGGGCGCGCCCGAAAAGAAAAAACCCGAAGCGCATATGCCGCGCGGTGGCACGGCGATTTAGCCCGCATGCTGCGCGTATCGGCACCGGCCAAAATCAATCTCAGCCTCGCCATCACCGGACGGCGCGATGATGGCTATCGCTTGCTGGAAAGTTTGGTCGCCTTTGCCGATATTGGCGACCGCTTATTCATCCGTAAATCCGAGACCAGCGGCCTGCGGGTCAGCGGGCCTTTCGCGGCGGCCTTGGGCGATGACAATATTATTGCCGCGGCGCATGTGCGCGTGGCGGCGCATGCCCAACAGGCTCTGCACAGTCAAATTATTTTGGAAAAAAACCTGCCCGTCGCGGCGGGTATTGGCGGCGGCTCGGCTGATGCGGCGGCGGCCTTGCGCGGTTTGGCGCAGCTTCATAATGTCGATGTGCCGCTGGAGGATATGGCGGAAATTGCCGCTTCCTTAGGGGCTGATGTGCCGGTTTGTCTCGATACGGCACCGGCTTGGATGAGCGGCATCGGGCATGATGTGACGCGTCTGGCCGATTTGCCGCCTGCCGATATTGTGCTGGTCAATCCACGCCAAAAGCTGGCAACGGCGGATGTGTTCGCCGCTTTTGCCGAGCAGGGCGCAGCCTCCAAGCCGATAGACCCGCCTCAGGGTTTTGCCACAAGCGGCGCTCTGCTCGATTTTGTCAGGGCGCAGGGCAATGATTTGCAAGCCGCCGCTTGCGCGCTTGTGCCGGATATTGCCGATTGTTTGATGTCATTGAAAAAAGCGGGCTTTGCCTATGTCGCCATGAGCGGTTCGGGCGCGACATGTTTCGGCCTGTCAGCCCCGGGCAGTGGCCGCGCTATGGCCGCGCGATATCGCACCATGCGCGAAAAAGATTGGGTGGTGGCCGGACGCCTAATAGGCGCGGGCGATACAAAAATCAACGAGACGGATTAGCGTTTTCTGCACATCATCGGCGGCAAAAAGCGCAATCGCGTCTTTGGCCTTATCGCCATAATGGCGGGCGCGCTCAATCGTATCGGTCAGCGCATCGGTTTGGGCTATCAGCTCAAGCGCTTGGTCCAAGCGCGTCGGGTCATCATTGGGGGTCGAAACCGCTTCTTCCCAAAAGGCCCGTGCGGTTTTATCGCCGCGATGATAGGCCAAAATAACCGGCAGGGTGACTTTGCCCTCGGCAAAATCCTCGCCGATATTCTTGCCCAAGACGCGATTGACGCTGCCATAATCAAGCGCGTCATCAATCAGTTGAAAAGCAATGCCGAGATTGCGGCCATAGGCGGCCAGCGCTTTGCGCTCGGCGGTTTCTGCATTGGAAATCACGCCGCCGACTTCGGCCGCCGCGGCAAATAGGGCGGCGGTTTTGGCGTCGATAATATCGAGATAGCTATCCTCGCTGATTTGCGCATTATTCATTGCCGCCAATTGCATCACCTCGCCCTCGGCGATGGTGGCGGCAGCGGAAGACAGAATATCCAAAGCTGGCAGAGACCCGGCGGCGACCATCATGCGGAAGGCCTGACCGAGTAGAAAATCGCCGACCAATACGCTGGCCTGATTGCCCCAAAGATTGCGCGCCGTGGGTTGGCCGCGCCGCATATCGCTATCATCGACAACATCATCATGCAGCAATGTGGCGGTGTGCATATACTCAACCGCCGCCGCCATGGTAATTTGGTCTTGGCCGTCATATTGGGTCATGCGCGCGGCGGATAAGGTCAAAAGCGGGCGCAGCCGCTTGCCGCCTGCGCCGATAAGATGCTCGCTAATGGTCGGTATTAAATCGGCAGCCGACTTCATATGTTCGGCAATGGCTTGCTCGACTTGCTGCAATTCATCATCGAACAGCGCCAGTAAATCGCCCAATGCGTCGTCGGTCTGGCGGCGGCTCTCGCTAAAATTAATAATTTTTGTCATATTGGAGGTGATTATGTTCGGATATGGCCATGGGTCAAGGAAAACAAATGAGACAAGTCGATGCAGCACGGTGACGGCGAAAATGGCAATGCTTACAGCCATGACGGCTTTTTGGGCGGTAAATTGCGCCTGCGTCAGCCGCGTGACGGCTTTCGCTCGGGCCATGATGCCGTGTTGCTGGCCGCCTCTGCCAACCCGCCGCAAAACGGCCATGTGGCTGAATTGGGCAGCGGAGCCGGGGTGGCGTCTTTGTGTTTTCTGGCGCGCCGCCATGATGCGCATATAACCGGTATTGAAATTGACCATGCGCTGGTGGCTTTGGCGCAAGCCAATGCGGCGGCCAATGGGCTGGGTGAGCGGGCGCATTTTCGCAGCGGCGATGTCGCGGGCGCTTTCGGGGATTTGCATATTGTCGCCAATAGTTTTGACGAGGTGATTGCCAATCCGCCCTTTCATGATGTCGGCAGCGTGCCGGAGATTGACCATGAGGGCAAAGCGCGCGCTTATATCGGCGATGCGGGCACGCTGGATAATTGGGTGAAATGCGCCTGTGCGCTGACCCGCGCCGGTGGCTATATCAGTTTTGTGCATCGCGCCGATGCGCTCGACCGCCTATTGACCGTTATGCATAAGCGCCTGGGCGATTTGCGCGTCTTGCCGATTATGCCCAAACCCCAGCAAGCCGCGACGCGGGTGATTGTGCGCGGCAAGCGCGATGCGCGCGCGCCGGTGACGCTTTTGCCGCCATTGATTTTGCAAGATGACGCGGCCCGGCCCAGCGAGATGGCAGAGGCGGTTTTGCGTCACGGCGCGGCGCTTGCTTTTGGCAAGAACGGCGGGTAGTTTCCGCTGATGAGTGACCGTGCGCCCGGCGATAAGCCGCCCAGTTTTCAGGACCTAATTCTCAATCTGCAACGCTATTGGGCTGATTACGGCTGCGTGGTTTTGCAGCCCTATGATATGGAAATGGGCGCGGGCACATTTCATCCGGCAACCGTGTTGCGGGCTTTGGGGCCGGAGCCTTGGAATGCGGCTTATGTGCAGCCCTCGCGCCGCCCGACCGATGGCCGATATGGGGAAAACCCCAATCGCTTTCAGCATTATTATCAGTTTCAGGTGATTTTAAAGCCGTCGCCCGACAATATTCAGCAGCTCTATTTGGAGAGCTTGAAAGTGTTGGGCATTGACCCGATGGCGCATGATATTCGCTTTGTGGAAGATGATTGGGAAAGCCCGACTTTGGGCGCTTGGGGGCTGGGCTGGGAGGTCTGGTGCGATGGCATGGAAGTCTCGCAATTCACCTATTTCCAACAAGTTGGCGGCATTGATTGCGAGCTGGTGGCGGGCGAGTTGACCTATGGTCTGGAACGTCTCGCCATGTATGTGCAAGGCACGGATAACGGGTTTGAGCTTGATTTTAATGGCCGCGATGATGAGAAGGCCGTCAGCTATGGCGATGTGTTTCATCGCAATGAAGTTGAGTTTTCGCATTATAATTTTGAGGCCGCCAATACGGATATTCTGTTGCGTCATTTTGAGGATGCCGAATCCGAATGTTTGCAATTGGTCGAGCGCGGGCTGGCCTTGCCGGCCTATGACCAATGCATGAAGGCGAGCCATAATTTCAACCTGCTGGATGCGCGCGGGGTTATTTCGGTGACCGAGCGGCAAGCCTATATTGGCCGCGTGCGGACGCTGGCCAAGGCTTGCGCCGAAATATGGTTGGCCGAAACGCCTGATGGAGGCGGCAATGGCTGATTTGCTGATTGAGCTTTATTCGGAAGAAATTCCCGCCGGTATGCAAGCCGCGGCGGCGGAGCAGTTGAGCCGCAAGATTGAAGAATTTTTAAAAGGCTTTGGCGTGACGGCGGATGCGCTGACAGCCCATGTCGCGCCGCAGCGTGTGGCCTTGATTGCTGACGGCCTGCCGCAAAATCTGCCCGACCGTAAAGAGCAGCGCAAAGGCCCGCGTGTTGATGCGCCGGAAAAAGCCATTCAAGGATTTTTGCGCGCCAATGGCCTCGACACGACCGACAGTCTGAGTGTGCAAGAGGATAAAAAAGGCGCGTTTTACGTGCTGGATATTGACGAAAAAGGCGGCGCATTGGCCGCCGCTTTGGCCGGGTTTATGCCGGCGCTGATTGAGGGTTTTCAATGGCCGAAATCCATGCGCTGGGGCCGCGGTTCCTTGCGTTGGGTGCGGCCTTTGCGCTCTGTTTTATGCCTGTTTGACGGCGAGATTGTGCCGTTTGAGATTGGCGGTCTGACAAGCGGCAATGTGACTTACGGCCATCGGTTTATGACGCCGGACGCCATCACCATCACAAACCCGCATGATTATGTCGGCGCGTTGGAAAAAGCCCATGTGCTGGTCGATGCCTCAGTGCGTGAGGCGATGATTGCTGAGGATGCGGCGCGTTTGGCGCAAAGTGTCGGCTGCGTTTTGGCTGAGGATAATGCCCTCATCAGCGAGACGGCGGGGCTGGTGGAATGGCCGGTGCCGCTTTTGGGTAAAATTGATGACGCCTTTATGGATGTGCCCGAGGAAGTGCTGATTTCAGTCATGCGGACGCATCAGAAATATTTTGCCCTGCGCCATGAGGACGGGACGCTGGCTCCTTATTTCATCACCATTTCCAATATGGTGACGCCGGATAAGGGCGCGGCGATTATCGCCGGTAATGAGCGTGTGTTGCGCGCGCGGCTTTCTGATGGCCGGTTTTTCTGGGACCAAGACCGCAAGGCGACGCTGGACAGCCGCCTGCCGGATTTGGAGAAAATCACCTTTCAAGCCAAGCTCGGCACAGTGGCTGACAAAAGCCAACGCATGGCCAAGCTGGTCGAGACTTTGGGCGCGGCTTTGGAGGCGGATGAAAAAGCCGCAGCACAAGCGGCCGCTTTGTGCAAAGCCGACCTCGTATCGGGCATGGTTTATGAGTTTCCTGAATTACAGGGCATTATGGGCGGCTATTACGCGCAACATGATGGGCTGGGCGACACGCTGGCCGCCGCCATTCGCGACCATTACAAACCGCTGGGGCCGGGCGATGCCATTCCCGAAACCGCCGAGGGCATGGCCGTTGCGCTGGCCGATAAAATCGACACGCTGACCGGCTTTTGGTCGATTGACGAAAAGCCGACCGGCTCGAAAGACCCTTATGCGCTGCGCCGCGCCGCTTTGGGTATTATTCGTATTCTGCTGGAAACCGACACGCCGCTTTCTCTGTCCGGCGTTTTTGCCGCCAGCTTTGCCTTGCATGAGGCCACTGAAGCCAGCGACGCGCGGGTGACGGATTTGATGGGCTTTGTCGCTGACCGCTTGAAAGTGCATTTGCGCGGGCAGGGCATATCGCATGATGTGGTCAATGCCGTCTTCGCTTTGGGCAGCGATGATGTGGTTGAATTGGCGGCCAAGTCGGCGCGGTTAAAAACATTTCTCGACAGCGAGGATGGCGGCAATTTAACGGCGGCCTATACGCGCGCCAATGGCATTTGCGCCAAGGCCAAATTTGACACGGGCACGATTGACCCGGCTTTGCTGGTCGCGAGTGAGGAAAAAAATCTGCATGATGCGATTGTCGCTTTGGCCGATAGCGCGACCGCAAGCTATGAAAGCCAGCTTGATGCGCTGGCCACTTTGCGCGCGCCGGTGGATGCGTTTTTTGAGGCGGTGATGGTCAATGACGATGATGAAAAAATCAGGCATAATCGTTTGGCATTGCTGCGCGCGCTGATTCAAAACATGCGTCGTGCCGCAGATTTTGATTTGATTGAATAGGGATGCGGCATGACGGATAGCAAATTTGTCTATGCTTTTGCAGACGGATTTGCCGAAGGCTCGGCGGAGATGACCGACCTGCTCGGCGGCAAAGGGGCCAATTTGGCCGAAATGTGCCGCATGGGGCTGCGCGTACCGCCCGGCTTTACGCTGACCAGCGATGTTTGCACTTTTTACAATGCCAATAAAGGCGCCTTTCCCGACGGCTTAAAAGCTGAGGTTGAGGGCGCGATGGCGCGGCTCTCAGAGGATATGGGCCTGTATTTGGGCGATAAGGAAAAGCCGCTTCTGGTTTCGGTGCGCTCGGGCGCGCGCGCCTCCATGCCGGGCATGATGGATACGGTGCTCAATCTCGGCCTCAATGATGTCACCGTGGCGGCGCTGGCCGCTAAAACCGGGGATGCCCGTTTTGCCTGGGACAGCTATCGCCGCTTTCAGCAAATGTATGGCGATGTGGTGATGGGCATCAGCCATGATTTCTTTGAAGATATTATTGACGATTATAAGTTTGAGAATGCGCTGTCATTGGACGCTGATTTAGAGGCTGATGATTGGCAGGAAATCTCCGGCAAATTTGCCGCCATGATTGAGCGCGAGGCGGGTCGGCCTTTTCCGCAAGACCCGCAAGAGCAGCTTTGGGGGGCGATTGGCGCGGTGTGCAATAGTTGGAACAATCAGCGCGCCACCACTTATCGCCGCCTGCATGATATCCCCGATGAATGGGGCACGGCTGTGACCATTCAATCCATGGTGTTCGGCAATTTGGGCGACCAAAGCGCCACCGGCGTGGCCTTTACGCGCAATCCGTCCACCGGCGAGAATGCGCTTTATGGCGAATATTTGATGAATGCGCAGGGCGAGGATGTGGTCGCCGGTATTCGCACCCCGCTTTATCTCACCAAAGCCGCGCGCCAAGCCGCGCAGATGGAAGATTTATCGCTGGAAGAAGAATTGCCCGATGTGCATAGCGAATTGGTGGCGATTTTCAAACGTCTCGAAAGCCATTTCAAGGATATGCAGGATGTCGAATTTACCGTGCAAAATGGGCGCGTGTTTATTCTGCAAGCCCGCGCCGGTAAGCGCACGGTTGAGGCGGCGATTAAAATCGCCGTTGATATGGTGGCTGAGGGCATGATTGATGAAACCGAGGCGCTGCTGCGTATTGAACCGGCATCGCTGGAACATTTGCTGCATCCAACACTCGACCCGCGCGCGCGGATGAAGGTTTTGACCAAAGGTCTGCCTGCCTCGCCCGGGGCGGCCAGTGGCGAGATTGCCTTTTCCGCTGACCGCGCTGAAGCCTTAGCGGCGCAGGGCAAGGATGTGGTGCTGGTGCGGATGGAAACCAGCCCTGAGGATATTCACGGCATGTATGCGGCGCGCGCCATTTTGACCTCGCGGGGCGGCATGACCAGTCACGCTGCGGTTGTGGCGCGGGGGCTGGGGCGGCCTTGTGTGTCCGGAGCCGGGCAATTGCATATTGATAATGACCGCCGAACCGCGCAGGTCGATAAGCAGGAATTGAAAGAGGGCGACATTGTCACGGTGGATGGCACATCGGGCCGCATCATGTTGGGGGCTGTGCCGACGCTGGAGGCCGAATTGACCGGTGATTTCGGGGCATTGATGGCTTGGGCCGATGCGCGCCGGACTATGGGTATTCGCACCAATGCTGAGACTGTGCGCGATGCAACGCGCGCGCTGCGCTTTGGTGCGGAGGGTATCGGCCTGTGCCGCACTGAGCATATGTTCTTTGACCCGGCCCGCATTGCCTTGGTGCGGGAAATGATTTTGGCCGTGGATGCGGCGGCGCGTGAAAAAGCATTGGCGCAGCTAATGCCGATGCAGCGCGATGATTTTGCCGGTCTGTTTAAGACTATGGGCACGCGACCGGTGACCATTCGCTTGCTCGACCCGCCCTTGCATGAATTTTTGCCGCATGCCGATGATGATATTGGCGGACTGGCCGAGGCATTGGGGCAGAGCCAAGAGCAATTGCGCGCGCGCATTGGTGAATTGGTGGAGAGCAATCCCATGCTCGGTCATCGCGGCAGCCGTTTGGGCATCACCGCGCCGGAAATTTACGCCATGCAATTGCGCGCGATTTTTGCCGCCATGAAAGCCAATAAGGGCAAAACGCCGGTCGAGATTATGTTCCCGCTTATTGTCGATGCGGCTGAATTGCAGATTTTGAAAGCCCTCGTGCCGCCACTGGCTGCCGAATATGGCATTGATGAAGCGACCTATCAGCTGGGCACGATGATTGAAGTGCCGCGCGCCGCCGTGGTCGCCGATGAATTGGCTAAAGAAGCCGTGTTCTTTTCCTTCGGCACAAATGATTTGACGCAAACCGCTTTGGGCGTCAGCCGCGATGATGCGGCGCGTTTTCTCCCCGCCTATGTCAGTCAGGGTATTATGGAAAAAGACCCGTTTGCCAGTTTTGATGTGGCGGGTGTTGGGCCGATTGTGCAAATGGCGGTCGATAAGGGCCGCGCCGTGCGCCCTGAACTGAAGCTGGGTATTTGCGGCGAGCATGGCGGCGACCCGGCCTCGATTGCGGCGTTTTATGAAATGGGCTTTGATTATATTTCTTGCTCGCCTTTCCGAGTGCCGATTGCCCGCTTGGCCGCCGCGCAAGCCGCCATTAAAAGCGCCAAATAAGCCGCCAGCACTGTCTTTTTAGCCGATCTAATCGGGGTTCATTTTTGCCGAGTGCCGCTTGGAGAAAACAGCAAATCAGCTTACTAATTTTTAAAAGTTAAAGCGTTAACTGAGGGGGATAAGTGAGGAACCCGATGCTACGCCTTATTGAATGGCTTGATTTACGCTATATTTTTGGCCCAAAACGGCCCTTTGTCACGCGCCTTGGCGCTTTGCTGACGATTGCGGTTTTGAGCACAAGCATTATTGGCGGCATGCGTAATCCGGAACGCATTGTCAGCCGCACCCCCGAATTGCCAATTGAAAAAGCCGATTATGTGCGCGGGGAAAGCCTGTTTCGCGGCCTCAAGCCAAAAGCCCATGTCGAGACCCTAGCCGATGCACAACGCTGTTTGGCGCAAGCCATTTATTTTGAGGCGCGCTCCGAGCCTGTCGCGGGCTGGGAAGCCGTCGCCGATGTCGTGATAAACCGCGCCTTCTCGCCCAAATATCCGGGTTCGATTTGCGGCGTGGTGTTTCAAGGGCAATATCGCCGCCATAAATGCCAATTTTCATTTGCCTGTGATGGCCTGTCAGACCGTCCCAAGCAGCGCGTTTTATGGCGCAAAGCCCTGCGCATGGCGGGCAATAAATTAGTGACGGTGCGGGCCGGACCGGCCACGGCGCGCGCGACCCATTATCACGCGGATTATGTTGACCCCTATTGGAACCGTTCCATGGTGAAGCTGGCCAAAATCGGCCGCCATATTTTTTATAATGACCGCCGCGTCAGTGATTTTTAGCTGATATCAATATCAAGACCGAGGTCGAGGGTCAGCGCCGAATGGGTGATGGCCCCGACCGAGATATAATCAACCCCGCTTTCGGCAATGCCGACAACGCTGTCTTCCGAGACCCGCCCTGAGGCTTCTAATATGGCGCGGCCCTTATTCAGGTCAACCGCTTGGCGCAGCATATCGGGCGTCATATTATCGAGCAGCACGATTTTTGCACCCGCCGCCAGCGCCTCTTCAAATTGCGCCAAAGTATCAACCTCGATTTCAATCGGCAGTGCGCCCGCATTTTCTTGCGCGGCTTTTAGCGCGGCGGTAATGCCGCCGGCCACGGCAATGTGATTATCCTTAATCAGCACGGCGTCATAAAGACCGAAGCGGTGATTGGCGCCGCCACCGGCGCGCACGGCGTATTTCTCAATGGCGCGCAGACCGGGGGTGGTTTTGCGCGTGTCGCAAATCTTGGCTTTTGTATGCGCCGTCAGTGCGACAAGTCTCGCCGTTTTGCTGGCTATGCCCGATAAATGGCCGAGATAATTTAACGCCACGCGTTCCGCCGATAAAAGCGCATGGGCCGGACCGGCAATGCTCATCACATCATCGCCTTCGGCCAGCGCATCGCCATCGGCTTTATGGCGGGTCACGTTCAATCCGCTTTCATGCGCCAAAAATGCGGTCGCGGCCAAATCAAGACCGGCCAAGACGCCGACATCGCGGGCGCGAATAATCGCATCGGCTTTTGCGGCGGCGGGGATAACCGCTTGCGAGGTGACATCGCCACGGCTCTGCCAATCCTCGGACAGGGCGTCATCAATCAGGCGGGTGACCAAATCAGCCGGTAAAACCGGCAAGGCATCAGTGATTATGTGCATGCTGTTTTCCGTTTATGCGCGCTGTTCCGCTTGCGCGGCGGCGGCGAAATCTTTGTTGAGGGGCGGCAGATTATCATAAGCATCATTGAGACTGCGTAAGGTTAGGACGCTATGCGCGGCAGCCGCCTTGGTCGGGAAATCGCTCCGCGCATGACCGCCACGGCTTTCCTCGCGCAGCAAGGCCGCCATGGTGATGAATTGCGCCGCCAAAACCATATTGGCAAAAGGTGCCATGCCATTGGCCGCGCGTTGCAGGCGCTCCAATTCATGCAAGGTGTAAATCAGCCCGTCAGCATGGCGCAGCACACCGACATGACGCGCCATCAAATGGCGCAGATTTTGCATGGCCGGTGCCAGCAGAGCGGTATCGCCATCCGGTAAAGTCGCCGGTTGGGCAGGCCGCGAAAAAGAAGTTAACGGCATGATATTATTGACATCTTCGGCAATGCGCGCGCCAAAGACCAAAGCCTCCAGCAGCGAATTACTGGCCAGACGATTTCCGCCATGCAGGCCGGTGGAAGCGACTTCGCCACAGGCCCAAAGGCCGGGCAGGCCGGTGCGGCCATGCGGGTCGGTTTTAATGCCGCCCATATGAAAATGCGTCGCCGGAGCAATCGGCAGCGGCGTTGTCGTCGGGTCGATATTATTTTTGGCGCATTGCTCGGCCAATGTCGGAAAGCGGGTCGATAGATTATCGGCAATGCCATTGGGCCGTAAATCCAAGCCAACACTGCCGGTCTCGTTAATCTGATGAAACACGGCGCGCGCCACAACATCGCGGGGCGCAAGCTCGGCGCGTGGGTCAAGTGCGGGCATAAAGCGGTCGCCATTGGCATTGACCAATTGCGCGCCTTCGCCACGCAAGGCCTCGGTCGCCAGCGGAGCCGGATCTCCCATATTGGTTAGCGCGGTGGGGTGAAATTGCACAAATTCGGCATCGGCGATTTGTGCACCGGCGCGCGCTGCCATCGCCAAAGCCTCGCCATTGGCCCCACGCGGATTTGTGGTGACGGCATAAAGATGGCCAATGCCGCCGGTCGCCATAATGACGGCGCGGGCGCGAATAAGCAGCGGGCCGGATATGGCGCTGGGGTCGGCAGGGCGGGCAAACACGCCAACCACGCGTCCGTCTTCTACGGCCAGTTCATATGCCGCATAGCCCTCCAAAAAGCTCAGTGAGGGCGTGGCCTCGGCGCGTTTCACCAAGGCTGCCATAATGGCGCGGCCTGAGCGGTCGCCGGTGACACCGATAATGCGATTGCGGCTATGGGCGGCTTCGCGTCCCAGTTTCATATCGCCATTATCATCGCGGTCAAAAGCGACGCCAAGATTTTCCAAATCGGCAATGCGGCCTTCGGCTTCGGCGGCGACAAAAGCGGCGACATTTTCGTCAACCAAACCGCTGCCGACATCAATCGTGTCTTGCGCGTGAAGGGCCGGATTATCGTCAGGGCCAAGCGCGGCGGCAATGCCGCCTTGCGCCCATTTGCTGGCCGCGCCCGTATTGCGTTTACCCGCCGCCATGACCGTGACCGGACGCGCGCCAAGTTTCAGCGCGGTGAACAGACCCGCCAAACCGGCACCGATGATAAGCACATCACCGACATCAATAATATTGGCCTGTAAGGGGGTGCGGCTCACGGCTATTGGCTCAGCGCAATCATGCGCTCAACGGCGGCGCGGGCTTTATCCGCCACATCTTCGTCAACGGTGATTTCAGTGCGGTTCAACACCATGGATTCCAGAATTTTCGGCAGGGTGATTTGCTTCATATGCGGGCATAAATTGCACGGGCGGACAAAATTCACCTGCGGATTTTCAACCGCAATATTATCGCTCATGGAACATTCGGTCACCATCATCACGCGGTCGGGCTGGTTATCGCTCACCCATTTAATCATGGCTGAGGTGGAGCCGGAGAAATCGGCCTCATCCAGCACATCGGGCTTACATTCAGGATGGGCGATGATTTTCAAGCCCGGATCATCTTGGCGATATTGCTGCAATTCTTCCGCCGTGAATAATTCATGCACTTCGCAGCGACCCTTCCACGCAATTACTTCAACATCGGCCTCGCGGGCGATATTTTGCGCCAAATATTCATCGGGAATGCACAAGACGCGGTCAGCGCCCATGCCATTGACGATTTTCACCGCATTGGAGGATGTGCAGCACACATCGCTCTCGGCTTTCACGGCGGCTGAGGTGTTCACATAGGTAACAATCGGCACGCCGGGATAAGCCTCGCGCAGGGCGCGCACATCATTGGCGGTGATTGATTCCGCCAAGGAGCATCCGGCCCCCATATCGGGCATCAGCACGGTTTTTTGCGGGTTCAGCAATTTCGAGGTTTCGGCCATGAAATGCACGCCGCATTGGACAATCATATCGCCCTCGGCATTGACCGCCTCTATCGCCAATTGCAGGCTGTCGCCCACCACATCGGCGACGCAATGAAAAATTTCAGGCGTCTGATAATTATGCGCCAGAATGACCGCGTTTTTTTCTTTCTTCAGCTCATTAATGGCTTTGATATAGGGCGCGAAAAACGGCCATTCGACAGAGGGAATAACGCTTTTCACCCGCTCATAAAGCGGCGCCATATCGCGCGCCAACCCATCGGAATAGGCAATATCCATTTCTTCCAAAATGCGCGCGCCGCTTTGGCCCGGCAGGGCGGCAATGGCTTTGGTTTTTAGGCTGTCGCTGGCAGTAAACATAATCATCCCTTATTTATACTCAAAATGAGCATAATATCACTCTTATAATATGGGTGGCTGGCGCGCAAAAGCAAGGGTAAATGGGTGCGGCAGAGTGCTTATTTTGTGGTTGACGGTTTGCGCCCGCCCGAGACGCGCAATCCGGCCAAGGGGCGGTCGGCGCGATTGCCATGGCGGAAGCGGAATAATTCAGCCGGACGGCCCCGTGCGCGACTGGTTTTGCCGGTCGCTTCAACAAAGCCGGACTTTTCCACAAGGCGGCGAAAATTTTGCTGATGCAAGGCCGTGCCCAGCACCAGCTCGGTGGTTTGTTGCAGGGCGCGCAAGGTGAAGCGGTCGGGCATCAGGTCAAAAATCACCGGGCGATATTTCAGCTTGCTGCGTAACCGCCCCAAAGCGGTGGCCGAGATGCGGCGATGGTCGAGCTGCATGGCTTTGCCCAACATGGCGGTTTGCGGTTTGCCATTGCGGCCATCACGCGCCGCTTCCTCAACCAGACCGGCTTCATAAAGCAATTCATAACGCTCCAGCACAAATTCCTCATCCCATTGCGCGCCATCGCGGCCAAAGGCAAGGCGCACACGCGCGCGCGCTTCCTCATTTTGTGTCAGCCATGTATCGAGGGCGGGTAAAATAATCGTGTCGAGCATATCGGGCCGCCCGTCCCGCCAATCCTCCCATGGAAAATAGCTGTAAAGGTCATCCCATGCGCCACCGGCAGCATCCTCGGCACGCGCCAAAGCCAAATAGCCGACCGAGACGACATGGCGGCCTTCGCCGCTTTTATAACGCCCCTGATCGGCGAATGTATAAAGCTGTTCGACATGCGCCAAATCAACGCCCACTTGTTCGCGCACCCATTGTCGCAAACCGATTTCCATCGTGCGGTGACGGTCGGGCATGAACGGGCCAAAGGGCAGACGCTTGGCGGTTTGGCCTGCATCCTGCAAAGCGCGAAATTGCAACATGCCGTCATGCGCGCGCAAAATCGCCGTGCTGATATCAATCAGAATATCTGTGGTGCCGCTCATGGACGCACCGGCGCGGCCTAACCGGCGCGGCGCACAATAACGCTACCGGCTGAGTAACCCGCCCCGAAGCTGCATATCACGCCCATATCACCGGCCTCAAAATCATTTTTGAATTTGTGAAACGCAATGATGGAACCGGCCGAACTTGTATTGGCATATTGGTCCAGCACGGTCGGCTGTTGGTCGTCGGTCGGCTCTTGTCCCAGCACTTTTTTGGCGATGAAATCATTCATATTGCGATTGGCCTGATGCAGCCACATGCGGCGCAGGCCATCGGCTTGCAAATTATTATCGGCCAAATGGTCGGTAATCATTTGCGCCACCATAGGCGAAACTTCGCGGAATACTTTGCGGCCTTCTTGGATGAATAATTTATCTTTTTCATCGCGTGTTTCCGGACTGGTGCGATTTAGAAAGCCGAAATTATTGCGGATATTATTTGAAAATTTGGTCACCAAGCGGGTATCGACAATTTCAAACCCCTGCTTATTGGTGGCAATGTCGGCATCCTCCAAAATCACCGCCGTGGCGACATCCCCGAAAATGAAATGGCTGTCGCGGTCGCAGAAATTCAAATGGCCCGAACATATTTCCGTGTTCAGCATCATCACCCGTTTGGCACTGCCCGAGCGTATCATGTCATAGCCGGTTTGAATACCGAATGTGGCTGAAGAGCAGGCGACATTCATATCAAAGGCAAATCCCTCAATGCCCAAAAGGTCTTGTATCTCAATCGAGATGGCCGGATAAGCGCGCTGCAAATTCGAGCAAGCGACCAGCACGGCGTCAATCTCATTGGCCTCAATTTGGGCTTCTTTCAGCGCATCTCGTGCGGCCTTAACCCCCATCTCGGCCAATATGGACGGTTCGTCATTGGGGCGCTCATCAAGGCGCGGCGCCATAATATCGGGGTCAAGAATGCCGTCTTTATCCACCACATAGCGGCTTTTAATGCCTGAGGCTTTTTCGATAAAAGGGGCGCTGGACGGGGCAAGGGCCTCTATCTCACCGGCTTCAATCGCCGCTGCATTCTCAGCGTTAAACTTTTCGACATAGGCGTTAAAGCTCTCCACCAGCTCTTCATTACTGATGGCATTTTCCGGCGTGAATAATCCCGTGCCGGTTAAAACTACCTGGTTCATCTTAACCCTCCGCAAGTTGTTCATAAACTAACATATTTCAACCTCTTGGCGAGAGGGGAAGCGCGGTTTTGCGCCGACATATGGTCACATTGAGTGACATTTTGTTACGATTTCGCTTTAAGATTGCGGCGCTTCTATCGCAATATCCGCGCCGTTCAGCGTCAGTGTTTCGTCCATCGCATCCTCGCGAATAAGCGCCAGCCCATAGCGCGCGCGCCGCGCCACCAATGTGCCGCCGACACGCTCTCCGGCTATCAGCGCATCGCCGTGTTCGCCGGTCGGTGTGGTGAGGTGAATGGCGCGCAATTTTTTCCGCAAAGCACCTTTGCGATGGGTGCGCGAGGTCACCTCTTGGCCGATAAAACAGCCTTTTTGAAAGTCGATGGCGTGGCGGTCAGCCAGACCATATTCCAACGGAAAAACCGTGCCCGGCGGCATGTCATCCGGCCCTTGTGGCACGCCCAATTTAATGCGGTTTACATGCCAGTCATCAAGCGGTTTTGACGGCAGATTAATGTCGGGCGCGGTTTCGAAAAACCCGCGCAGGCCCAAACCTTCAGCGCGCGGGTCTTCGTAAAAACCGGCCTGCGGTGGACAGGGAAAACCATCCTCTTGCCAAATCGCATGAATGGCCAGCGTGGTCTCGGCAATCGCCACATCGGCGCGCAATTTATACAGGCTGAGTTTTTTCAGCAAAGCCGCTGCGCAGGCCGTATCGCAATCGAGCAGAAAGCTGTCATCCTCGACATAGATGAAAAAATCATAAAGCAGCTTGCCTTGCGGCGTCAGCAGGGCGGCCATGACGCAGGAACCGCTTTGCGGGCGCGCGATATTTTGCGTCACCAAATTTTGCAGAAAATCAACGCGGTCGGCACCAGTAAGGCGCAGCACGGCGCGGTCGGTTAAATGGCTGTGATAAATTCCCATGCCCAACATGTGCGCTCACGGCGGCCAAATTTCAAGCCTAAAGCGCATCTGGCCTATCAGCGACGCTGGCTCTATAGTCTTTGGTGATATGGCACCGCGCAGCAATCTCATTATTTTGCCCCCCGACCGGCTCGACGCGTTTACCGCAACCGGCGTGGCGGCAGAACTTCTGGCCTTTGAGCCTGACCGGCCCGTGCATATTGTGACGCATGAAGATTTTGTGCCGCTTTTTCAAGATGCGCCCGGGCATTTGCGCTTTATCACCCATGACCGCGCCAATGGCATGATGCCGCCCTTGCGCCTGCTGAGCGAGGTGATGGGGCATAATTGGAACCGCGTTATTTCACTGGCCCCGACGCGGCTGCCGTTTTTATTATGGGCGCATCATCGCCATCATTATCGCTTTGAGCGCGGCTCTTATGCCTTGCCCGCCTTATTTGCCAGCCCGCAAAGCGGCACATTTCGCCCGCCCCATATTTGGACGCCCGATAAAATGCATTTGGCCCTGCCCGAAACACTGGCCCCCGACACGCCTTTGGTTGTGTTGGCGCTGGCTGAAAATGGCCGCGCCATTTGGGAATGGCGGCATTATGCCGAGCTTATTTGGCGGCTATCGGACAGTGTGGACGCGCTCAAAAAAGCGCATATTGTGGTGCTCAGTCCAAAGGGCTGCGAGATGGCGACCGCATTGATGCGTAATATCCCGGCCGGTCAAATCAGCCATTTTGATGATTTATCCTTCGCCAAACAGGGTGGGCTGATGCGCCGCGCGCGCTTGCTCATCGGCACGGATAGATTGGCGGCGCGTATGGCGGCCAGTCTGGGCACGCCGCTTGTGCTGCGCTTTGATCGCGATAATGATGCCGCGCAAGGCAGGCCTTATGGTCTTTATGTCGGGCAAGATGCGGTCGAAGTGGCGCGCTATGTGGCGGCGCATTTACCGCCCGATGCGTCGCCTCAAAGACCGGTCGCGTCGTCAAACGCTCCACATGAAGGGGCAAATGAGCCGACAAAGTAAAGACAGAAGCCCATGCTTCTGCTATGAATTGAAAAAACGAGTAGAGATATGACGACTGAAAAATACGACCTCATCATCACCGGCGGCACCATCGCCACCGCCAATGGCACGCTGGACGGCGACATTGCGATTACTGATGGACGCTTTGCGGCACTTGGCGATTTATCGGGCGCGGAAGCGGCTGAGACCCTGAATGTGGACGGCTTGACCGTGCTGCCCGGGGTTATCGACACGCAAGTGCATTTTCGCGAACCCGGCCTCGAGCATAAGGAAGATTTAAAATCCGGCTCACTGGCCGCCGTTATGGGCGGCGTTACGGCGGTTTTTGAAATGCCCAACACCAAGCCCCCGACCACCGATAAACAGGCGGTGGAAGATAAAGTGGCGCGTGGGCGCAATCGCATGCATTGCGATTATGCGTTTTACGTCGGCGGCACGCATGAAAATGCGGCTGAATTGCCGGTGCTGGAACGCATGGAAGGCGTGTGCGGCGTCAAAGTCTTTATGGGCTCATCGACCGGCAATTTATTGGTGCCTGATGATGATGGCGTTGGCGATATTTTGAAACATATTAACCGCCGCGCCGCGTTTCACAGCGAAGATGAATATCGCTTGCGCGAGCGGCGACCGCTGGCCGAGACCGGCAAGGTTGAAACCCATCCGGTTTGGCGCGATGCCGAAGCCGCCATTTCCTCAACCCGTCGCCTGATTAAGCTGGCGCGGGAAGCCAATAAAAACATTCATGTGCTGCATGTGACGACAGAAGAAGAAATGCAAATGCTGGCCGCCAATCGCGATATTGTCTCGGTTGAGGTGACGCCGCAGCATCTGACTTTGGTCGCGCCGGATGCCTATGATGAGATTGGCACATTCGCCCAAATGAACCCGCCCATTCGCGAAAAGCATCATCGCGCCGCGCTTTGGAAAGCTCTGGAGCAGGGCATTGTCGATGTTATCGGCTCTGACCACGCGCCGCATACGCGCGAGGAAAAAGCCGAAGCCTATCCCCATTCTCCGGCCGGTATGCCGGGCGTGCAAACGCTGTTGCCGCTTATGCTCGACCATATGGCGGCGGGTAAAATATCGCTCGAAAAATTGGTCACGCTGACCAGCCTGAACGCGATTAAGCTGTTTGGCTTGAAAGAAAAAGGCGAGATTAAAATTGGCAATCACGCGGATTTGACCTTTGTTGATTTGCAGCGCAGCGAAACCATTACCGAGGATTGGATTGCCGCGCGTTGTGGGTGGTCGCCATTTACCGGCCGCACCATTCGCGGCTGGCCGGTGGGCACAATGGTGCGCGGCACACGGGTCATGTGGGAGGGCGAATTGACCGCCCCCTCAA
>VMHT01165230.1_pt1 | contig 20495 bp, 22 predicted proteins | sample 4693611 | NCBI WGS metagenome assembly VMHT01 (sample SAMN12280063, study PRJNA550983) | marine metagenome | isolation source: seawater sampled from same location over 5 years 0.02-0.2 micron viral filtrate | place: USA: collected off the coast of southern California halfway between the port... ...
CAAGCAGGAAGGGATTAGCTTTAGTTTGGGTAGCTATTGGAATAGCAATTACTTTATTTAGGCTCTTTGCTTCGTGATGGAGTACTTAATAGCCTTATTTATAGGTATAGTCATATTTAGGTTTTTACGAAATTCTATATCATCTTTAGCAAGCATACCTCCCGAATTAGATACAGATGATGTTGTGGAAATATCACAATCATTTATATGTAATAAATGTGGTACAGAGCTAACAATCAATAGACAATCAGTTGTCGCAAATGAGCCTCCCAAACACTGCAAAGAAGCAATGGAACCTGTAGATTAATGAATTTTTCGAGACCTGAACAATTACAGGAGCTTGAAAGCAAATCCGAATTTGACCTTTTGATCATTGGCGGTGGGATTGTCGGTTCCGCTGCTTTACAAATGGCTTCATCTAAAGGCCTAGATTCAATTTTGTTGGAAAAAAATGATTTTGCATCAGGAGCTTCAAGTAGAAGTACAAAACTTTTACACGGAGGAATAAGATATCTTCCCCAATTACAATTTGGTTTAGTTAAAGAAAGTCTCCTAGAGCAAAAAATATTAGTTAAATTGCTTGGAGAACTTTATAAACCTCTAAAACTTCTTGCACCAATATATAAAGATGATGGATTTTCAGACCTTCCAAAAATATTCCAATTTAATGCTGTCTCTTCAATTGCATTCAAAATTGGATTAACCTTATATGATTTTCTTGGATCTAGAGACAAAAACCAAAAACATCTAAATATAGATAAATCTGAAACCAAGAAGCTATTCCCAATATTAAAACAAGAAAAATTAAAAAAAAGCTTCATGTTTCAAGATGCACAGACAGATGATGCAAAACTGGTAGTAACCCTGCTAAGAAATGCTGTTGAGATAAATAATGCAAAAGCTATAAACTATATGGAAATAAAAGATATAACTAAAAATTCATCAAAATATAAAATTAAAGTTTTAAACACACTCAATAACAGAGAACACACTTTATACGCTACTAATATTATTGCAGCTACTGGAGTGCATAATTTACCAGGAGAATACAAAGAAAAATCTTCAAAAATTAAATATAGTGGTGGTGCTCATCTTGTTCTTCGAGGAGATCCATTAAAAATTAACGGACATGGAATACTCCTTCCAAGAACGGAAGATAATCGAATTATGTTTGTTTTACCTTGGTTTGGGAATACGATTGTTGGAACTACCGATACCGAATCATTTTCAGGATCATTAGATAGACCTTTTGCAAACAATCAAGATAAAGAGTATCTAATTAAACATGTTAAAAAATATTTTGACATTAAAGATATGGAATACATTTCTTCATGGTCGGGTGTAAGGGCGTTAATAGATAATAAGTTAACTTCAACAAAAAATGTTTCAAGAGGTCACTTTTTCAAAAATATTGATGACAGGTTTATTCAGATTTCTGGAGGGAAATTAACTGGTTTCAGGTTAATAGCAAAAGAGAGTCTCGAATTATTATTTGATAAGAAATTTGACCTAGAGCGTTTAAGCTTTACAAAAGAAGTTCTTGAGTTATCAAACCAATTTAGTGAAACAGATTTAGAAATATGTTTTCAACACTACTGTATTGCTAAACCGACGGACTACATGTTAAGAAGAACTCACTTAAGTTGGTTCAATGAAAATGGTGGGAAAAATGAGATTAGAAAAATTATTGGTAAGTTTGAAAATAAAAACATAGAAAAAGAAACATTAAAAGAACTAGATGATGAGGGACTGTTGTATAAAAATAACTAGTTATAATTAGTTGTCATAAGAAATCCTGCACCAATTAAACCTAAACCACTCCAGAGATACCATCTAGAAACAGAGCCCGGAAGTAAAGTTAAATAATTAAGAACGATCAGTAATACACCAATAATCATCAAAGCAGACATTAAAACTGTGTACCATCGTGGTGAAGGCGTATCACTGGTCGCCATTTGGCTAGAAATTTTTTTGGACTGAGTAGGCCTATTATTTTGTTTTCTTTTTTTTGAAACTGGCATAATTTACAAAATAGTATTATTTTGAATTTATTTCAATAATATTATTTTTCTTAATATTTAGTAAATTATCTTTTTGTAATCCATGGAGTGCCTTATTTAGTTTCTCTTCTTCTTCACCAAGTTTATTGGTAAGTTCTTCTTTACTAATTTGGTCTTCATTAAGTAAAAGCTTTAAAATTTTACCCCTTATTTCTCTGTTCGACCCTTCAAATTTTTGATATGACTTTTTTGTTTTTGAAAAATATTTACTACATTCGTTTTCCAATGGGCAGATATCACATGATGGACTTAAACTCGAGCAAACCATACTTCCAAAATCCATAAATGCTTGATTTAAGTCTTTCGAATTAACTTTTTTAAGTAAGGACTGTGAATATCTTTTTAAATAATCCTTTGTATCATCAACTCCAAAATAACGAGTAATTATTCGCTCTAAATTAGTATCAATAGCTAAAACACTATCCCCATAAGCAAACGAAAGAATTGCATTTTTAGTATAAGGACCTACTCCCGGAAGTATTTCAAAGTTTGGATTTATGCTATCAAAACTAGATTCTGATAAGATTTTAGATGACTCATAAAGCCTTTTTGCTCTATTGTTATAGCCCAATCCAGACCACAATTCTAAAACTTTTTTAAGTGAGGATCTAGCCATAGACTCTGGAGTAGGAAACTCTTTTATAAATTTTTTATAATAATCATCTGCTCTATTGATTTGAGTTTGTTGAGATATTATTTCAATTAAGAATATCTTCCATGGATCATTTGTATTTCTCCAACTGAAAGTTCTTTTATTATTTCTGTACCAAGAAAACAGATGTTGCTTTAGTTTTCTTGTCTTAATCTCCAAAAGTTAACTCTACAACTTCACCAGGTTCTATAAATTCACCTTTTCTTGGTATTTGTTTTCTAACTGTTTTAGTTGTGTCTCCACTTACTGTTACAACAAGATTAAGCTCCTCAAGTACAGAAATAGCTTCTTCATAGCTCATTCCATCAACTTCCGGAACTTCTATTCTTATACCAAGTGAGACAACAACTTGAATTAATTGTTCCGGAGTTACAATTTCTCCAGCTCCAGGTAAAGTTCCTGACACTAACCCAATTTCGATATCTTCTGAGTACTCTTCTATTAATTCATATTCAAAACCTAAAGTCTCTAAAATTTGAATGGCATCCTCTGGAGACTTTCTAGAAAGATCACTAATCTCAATAAGGCTTGGGCCTTTTGAGATGACTAAGTCTACACTCGAACCTGGGCTCATTTTTGTACCAGCTACAGGGTTTTGAGATATTACAAAACCTCTTGGTATAATATCATCATTAACTTCGAGTAGTTGACCTATACTAAAACCACTTTCTTCAACAACATACAGTGCTCTTTCTGTTTCTATGTCTAAAACATAAGGAATAGGAAATGCTTCAGGCCCAACAGACACAATTATTGTTACTAAAGAATCTGGATTAATAATGGTGTTAGATGATGGCTGGGTTCGAATTACAGATCCAGCAGGTACTGAAGCATCTGCTGAGTTTTCAATTCCAACTTTAAAACCAAGTGCTTGAAGATCTTCTAATGCTTGTGCTTGCATACTTCCTGTTAGGTCTGGAATCTCAATCAACGATGGCGCACCACCGTCAACTGGAAGCCCATCAAATACTTGAGTCAATGTCCAGATTGTACCAAATACAATTCCCATTGATAAAAGAAGAGCTGGTAGTGTAAATCTCAATTTAATTTTTGGGTTAGTAAGGTCTACTAAGTTTTCTCTAGTTTCCTCAGACTGTAATGTTTTTCTTTGTTGAAGAAGAGTAGCTCTTAAATCTTCTGCAGACTTAAATCTGTCATAAGTTGCCTTTTCAAGAAGTTTAATGATTGCACTTTCGACACCTTTTGGCAAATCCCTTCTATAGTTTGATGGTTTTTCAGGCTTTTCAGTCAAGTGTTTTGTTGCAGTTGAGATTGGAGTATCTCCTGTGAAAGGAGCTTTTCCTGTTATAAGTTCATACAGAACTGTTCCTAAAGAATACAAGTCAGACTCTATAGAAACAGCTTTACCTTGAGCTTGTTCAGGAGATATATAGCTTGCTGTACCTAAAATTGAACCAGTTTTTGTAATATCACTTTCTTCATTTTGCAATGAAACAATACCAAAGTCTGTAACTTTTACTTTCCCATCAGGCGTTATCATAATATTTCCAGGCTTGATATCTCTATGCACCAACCCTTTCTGATGTGCGGCATGAAGCCCATTGGCTACTTGTGCTCCAATAAATAAGATATCACTTAAGCTAATGGTTCTATTTTTTGCAATAATTGAAGTTAGTGTGTTCCCTTCTATATATTCCATAACAAAATATGGTTCATCTTCAATTCCCCAATCAAAAATTTGAACAATATTAGGATGATTTAAATTTGCTGCGGTCGTTGCCTCTCTTTTAAATCGTTCAACAAATGTTTCTTGATTTACATAGTTTGGCTTCAGTGTCTTAATCGCAACAAGCCTTTCAAGTTGAGTATCACGAGCTTTGTAAACAAAAGCCATTCCACCCTCGCCTAAAATCTCGAGAATTTCATATCTTTCTTTTACAATCTGTCCAATTTTCATAATTAAATTATATTTATAATAATCGCAGACACATTATCTTTAGGTTCTTGAAGTAAAACCTCACTAACTAACGTATCTGCACTAATACCTTCTTGTAGTTTTTTCTTAATATACTCTTCACCTATTTCGTTGTAAAGGCCATCAGTACAAAGCAAAATTACATCTCCTTTATTTAATTGAAGATCTTTAGTTTGTATATCTAGTCTTTTTTTAGTCCCTAAAGCTTGAAGTAATACATTCTGGAACCCAGGAACATTTTCATCTTCTGTAAGCATTATTAACTGTCTTTTTGAAAGTACATAACATCTTGAATCTCCAACATGAGCAACCTGCAAAACTCCATTATCATCAATTTTAATTGCTGTCATAGTTGTTCCCATTCCATCTGAATCAGAATTACTATCTTGATATTGGTAAATTTGTTTATTTGCTATTTCTACATAAGTTTTTAAATCTTTGTAGTCTTCTTTCATTACTAGTGATGCTATGTTGCTTGCTACCTCACCTTTTTTATGACCACCCATACCATCAAACACACCTGCTCTAAAAGGAACTAAACTACTTCCAGAAATTTCTGGATATACAGAATCTTCATTTTTTTTTCTAATTGGTCCACATTCACTTTTTACAGACCAAACAACTTTTAAATTACTCACTTATCAATAATCTTAGTTGTGAAATGTATTTGTTTTCTTACACTCAATAAAGAAGTAGAATGTCTTTCGAGAAGTAATTTTGTTAAAAAGTTGGTAATTAATGAGAAATGGCATAAAATATTTTTTGTTAATTATTGTAGTTTCAATTATTTCTACCGCAACATTTCAATATTATCAAAACTTTACTTCAGCTAGAGCATACAATAATTTTTTAGATAGCTCTGGCTTAATATCTGCTCTCCATTATGAAGCTTCAGATGAATTTAAAAATGTTTTAGATTTTTCTGAAATTAGTAGGGAAGAGTTTGAAAATAAATTAAATAAAATAGTTTCAAATTCTAAAGAAGCATATGAAATTATAAACAATACTGAATCATCACTCACGCTCAAAGAAAAAGAACTGCTGTCCCTCGCCACCTCTTATTGGTTACAAGGTCTTGAACTATTTGAGGTTTCAATTATTACATTAATTGATAATCCAAATTCAGAAAAAATACAGCAATCAATTGCTCAGAGTATTTCAGACTTGTCTATTGGTGACAGATCATACTCTGAATTTTTGTTTTTAATTAAACAGAACGCAACAATGGAAGGAATATTTTTACCTGTACTTTACGATATCGAATATGTTGGACTTGAGGATAATTCTTTTAGGTTTGCTGACTTGTTAGTTGAGAAAGCAAAATCAAGTACTGGGGGTCTCTTCTTAGTGAGAAACTTGGCTATTTCTGGAGCAGAGTTTAAACCAGCTCCTATTGCAATTACAGAGGAGGAATATTCTGTATTGTTAAATGATAAAACAGAGTTACAAATTGTGTTAACCAACGAAGGAAATGTTGCAGCATATGATGTAGTTATTTTAATATTAGTTACTGATGAATATGGTGAAACAATTTATGAAGAACAGTCTAAGATAAATTCAATCGGACCTCAAGAGAGTAGAATATTTTATAGTGATGCAATTAATATAGAACCAGGTGTTTTACATGAGTGGTTTATAAAATTAGAAGAAGTAGAAAAAGAGGAAAACTTAAATGATAACTTATTTAGTGTATTTGGGTTTATTCCTCCTGAAGGATAGTAAATGCTAGATCCAGGATTATTAAAAGACAACTTAGAAGCCCTTAAAATAAATATTTTAAGAAGAAACTTAGATGTAGATATTGACTTTTTAATAAATCTAAATGATGAAAGAAAAAAACTTAGGTTTGAGGCTGAGCAAAAACGTGCCGAACAAAAAGAGATTGGTAAAGCAATTGCAACAGCTGATGAAGAAAGTAAAGAAGCTTTATTAAGTAAGGCATCAGATTTAAGTAATGTAGTTAAATCCTTATTTGAGAAAGTTGACCAAAAGGATGAAGAGTTTTTTAATCAATGGGTTAAAATTCCAAACATTATTTCAGAAACTTCTCCAGACGGAAAATCAGACGTAGATAATTCAGAAATAAAAAAAATTGGAAATATTAAGGAAATAAAAAATCCAAGAGATCATTTAGAAATTGCATCAAAACTTAATCTCATTGATGTGGAAAAGGCTTCTGAGGTATCAGGTTCAAGATTTGCTTATTTATTTGGGGATTTAGTCAAGATTGAATTCAATCTTGTTTCTTGGGCTTTGAATAAGTTATCCGATAAAGGCTTTACCCCAACAGTCCCACCTGTATTGGTACGAGAAAATGCCTTATTTGGAACAGGGTTCTTTCCAGATGATGCCGAACAGGTATACGAAATTCCTAATGATGATCTGTTCCTTGTTGGTACTTCTGAAGTACCTTTGGCTGCATTGCATTCAAACGAGATATTAAATATTGAAGAATTACCACTCAGATATGCAGGTTTCTCTACATGTTTTAGGAGGGAAGCTGGTACATACGGAAAAGATACAACAGGTATTTTTAGAGTTCATCAGTTTGATAAAGTTGAGATGTTCTCTTTTTGTGATCCTACAAAATCTGAAGAAGAGCATGAGTTTATTCTTTCTGTTGAAGAAGAATTATTGCAGGCATTAGAAATTCCCTACAGAGTAGTAGATGTATGTGCTGGAGACTTGGGCGCATCTGCTACAAAGAAGTTTGATATTGAAGCATGGATTCCGAGTCAAAGTACATTTAGAGAAGTTACGTCTTGCTCAAACACAACAGACTATCAAGCAAGAAGGCTGAACATAAGGGCAAAAAGTGAAGGAAGGACATCAGTCCTACACACTTTAAATGGTACAGCAATTGCAGTTGGAAGGATACTAATTGCACTCATTGAAAATAACCAAAATGAAGACGGTTCAGTTGTGTTTTCAGATAAGGTATCTGAAATAATCGGGGTTAAGAAGTTAGGCGAGTAATAAACTAGAGACCATACTTAAGGCTAGCAACACATATACCAGTCTTTCTAATTTTGCATTTTTCAAAAGAAAGTTTTGCAATCCTTCACCTAAAAATAACCAAGCTATCACACATGGGCCACCAACTAGTAAATAAATTAAATTTGCTTGTAAGTGAGGGATGTCAAAAGCTGTTAGGCCAGACACCGCCATAACAACACCTTTTGGATTTACCCACTGGAAAAGAGCTGCTTGAAAGAATGTAAAAGGCTTTTCACTGCTGTTAGTTTGTTTGTCCGCAGTTTTTGTAAGTGCAATTTTATATGCAATATAAATAATTACAATATATCCAGCATATTGTAAATACTGAAAAACAACTTCAGGAATGTAAGATAATAAATTTCCGCCCAGGAAGAAAAGGAAATTAAAGCCTAGCCAAATTCCAAAAAAATGGGGAAGAGATTTTTTTCGTCCAAATCTTATTCCAGATGCCATTAACATCGAATTATTTGGACCTGGAGTTATAGAGGTTACGAAAGCAAAAATTCCAAATTCAAACATTGTTTAATAATAGATAGATAAATTATTAATGCGGAGGGGGTGGGATTCGAACCCACGGAGCCTACAAAGACTCACGACATTTCGAGTGTCGCGCACTAGGCCGGACTATGCGACCCCTCCAAATGTGTATTATTAACATTATGGATTATAAAACTGATGAAAAAAAGATGAAAGTTGCTCTTGAACAAGCAAATTTAGCATTCGATAAAAACGAAGTACCAGTTGGTGCAGCAATATTTGATAGCAGTAATAATTTGATTTGTGCAAATCACAATCGTAGAGAACTCGACAATAATCCAACAGCTCATGCTGAAATACTTGTATTACAGGAGGCGGCACAGATATTAGGTAGTTGGCGACTTGAAAACACAACACTTGCAGTCACATTAGAGCCAGATGCAATGTGTGCTGGTGCAATAGTAATTGCAAGAATTAAGAGACTCATTTATGGGGCTGCTAATTTAAAAGCAGGAGCAGCATTTTCACTTTACAACATTCCACAGGATGCCCGACTTAACCATCATGTCGAGATAAAAGATAATATTCTTTCTCATGAATCTGAAGCTATATTATCCTCTTTCTTTGACAGCAAGAGATAACTAAAATAGAATTTCAGGTTTTTTTTCGGAGGGATCGCATAGTCTGGCCTAGTGCGCACGCTTGGAAAGCGTGTAAGGGTTTATCCCCTTCGAGGGTTCGAATCCCTCTCCCTCCGCAAAAAAAATAACATCTGGAGGGATGGCCGAGCGGACGAAGGCGATAGTCTTGAAAACTATTGTATGTATTCCATACCGTGGGTTCGAATCCCACTCCCTCCGCTGACTTGGAGAGGTGACTGAGTGGCCTAAAGTGCTCGCCTGCTAAGCGAGTGGGGAAGAAATTCCCTCGAGGGTTCGAATCCCTCCCTCTCCGCTAAGCGCCCGTAGCTTAATTGGATAGAGCATCTGATTACGGATCAGAAGGTTGGGGGTTCGACTCCCTCCGGGCGTGCTCAGATTAGTACTTGATAGTTAATATAAATTTATATTTAGTTATTTAAGATTTCCATAATTAATGGATGAGCAGATTTTATATCTTCAATTTTAAAGCTAACTTGGTATTTTAATTTATAAAGCCTTACTGCAGACTCTCGATTGTCACCCCATTCAACTGAAACAAGATCCATCGCAGTTAAATCTTGACTCATTATTATATTAGGATCAGCACCGGCATCGTTTAGAAGTTGTACGATATCTGTTTGGCCAAAAAATACTGCACAAAATTGTGCCGTAACGCCCTCATCATTTTGGATATCTAAATCTGCTCCTTCATTTACTAATAATTGAACGATTTCATAATATCCTTGGCAAGCAGCGATAATTAATGCTGTTTCATCCCTTCTAGAGCCAATAGAGTTTATATCTGTTCCAAAAGCTATATGTTGTTTTATAGATTCAATATCACCTTTTTTTGCTGAAACCCAAATATTGTTATCAGGTTCTTTTATTTCCTCGACTTGTTCTTCAATAGTTGTTTCAACTGTTGATTCTGCTTCATCTACTTCATTGTTATCACTACAGTTAGCAAAGAAAATTATGAAGAAAATTAAAATAGATAAATTTAATCTTTTCATAATCAGAGCTTAATAATAAAAAGGCAGCTTTACTAATCGGTTTTAAATTAGTAATTCCAGATGGGTTCTTCCAAATTCCAATTAGTTTCATTACCCCAGGTGTTTAAATATGAGACTTCGTCGACAGGATTTCTTTCTGCTACGCCCCATTTACCTAATGGGTATCCTGCTGTGACTACAGCGTCAATTTTCCATCCTTTATCATTTGGAATCTTCAGAATCTTAAAAGCTTTTTCTGGTTTAAACATACCAAGAACAGTTGTTAAACATGTACCAATACCATGAGCTCTACCAGCAAGCATGAGGTTCCAAATAGCTGGAAAAATTGAGGAACCAGTTGGATCATTTCTAGAAAGAATTACAAACATTGCTGGTACTTTATGAAAATTTTCTGACAACCATGCTGCAGATTTAGTTATACGAAGAACTTGATTTGCTTTTTCATCATTTGAGATACTTGATGCACCCAAATCAGAACTTCCGCCATAGACTTCTTTTACATAAAAATCCCATGCTTCCCTATAAGAATCTCCAAGTTGATTTTTAATTTCCTGATCAGTTACAACAATAAATTTCCAACCTTGTCGATTTGAACCACTTGGAGCTCTTATGCCAGCGTCTACCATTTGTTTTAAAATATCTTCAGGAATTGGATCCTCACTAACTCTTCGCATTGCCCTAGTTGTATATAATGCTTCGAATACATCCATCAGACAATTTTAGTAAGATAATATAAATGGAAGACAAATTACTAAAAGAAATTAAAAACAATGTTGGGTATGTCTGGATAAATCGTCCCGATAAAAAAAATGCTTTAGATGCAGATGTCTGGTTTGGATTACCAGGAGTTATTGAAGAGCTTGATAATAATGAGGAAGTCCGATGTATAGTAATTGCTGGTAAAGGAGATGGGTTTTCAGCAGGAATTGACATAACAATGTTTATGTCAGATTTTCAAATCAATGAAGATATGTCCTCAACTCCAGAAGATAGGAAAAAATTAAAAAACCAAATTAAAAAAATGCAAGATGCTTTTACCGCACTTTCAAAAACTACAGTACCAGTTATTGCACTAGCTCATGGACACTGTATTGGAGGAGCAACTGCTTTGATATCAGCATGTGATATAAGGATTTCAACTAAAGATGCAAAATTTTCGATTGGAGAAACAAAATTAGGCTTGGTTGCTGATGTAGGGATATTACAGAGAATGCCAAAAATTGTATCTAAGGGTGATTTACGAGAGCTTGCATACACTGGAAAAGTATTTGATGGTGATTATGCTGAAAAAATTCGGTTTGTAAGTAAAACTTATAAAAATTTTGATGATCTATTTGATGCTGGTGTAGTACTTGCCGAGGAGATAGCTAGCAATTCGTCAAATATCGTTCAAGGAACTAAGCAGGTACTTGATAAGGGAGAAGACCTCACAACAGAACAGGCTTTAGATTTTGTACAGTTATGGAATACTAGTTTTTTGATTACAGAAGATTTAAGAGAAGGAGTGACTGCATTTATGGAGAAAAGAAAACCAAAATTTAATTAATTTTTTCAAAAGTTGAAATAGCAAATCTATCTGTCATCCCTGCAACATAGTCAACAGAGTTTGCAATATTGCTTTGATCTTGAACATAATTTGTTGGAAGCTTGTCAGGATTTTTCTCATAGTAAATTACTAAAGTTTCTACAATTTTTTTTGCTTCAGCTCTTTGAGACAATGTCTCTTTACGAAGATATACTTTATCAAACATATACTCCCTTAACTCATGCATAATTTCTAATATTGCTTCGTCCATTTGCAAGTTTCCACCAGAGGATGCTTTAAAGACACCTGAAATTAGCGAGTTAATCCAAGTCTTTCCTGGTGAGCCAAGAACTTTAGTGATACTTTTAGGAATATCATCTTCTCTTAAAACACCTGCTCTTATTGCATCTTCAACATCGTGCGATAGGTAAGCAATTCTATCTGCAAAGCGACAAACCAAACCTTCTGGCGAAAAAGGGGGCTCTTCATACCTCCAAGGATGTTTTTCAATTCCGTTAATTGTTTCTTTTGTTAGATTGAGAGGCTCTATTACTGACAGCATTCTTACCGAATTTTCTGAGTGGCTCCATCCGCCATCCAGCATCTTATTTAAAACATCTTCACCAGTGTGACCAAAAGGTGAATGGCCTACATCATGTCCTAAACAAATCGCTTCTGTTAAATCAAGGTTTAATCCTAGCGTTCTTGCGATAGATCTTCCTATTTGAGTTACATTTAAAGTATGTGTCATTCTAGTAATAAAATGATCACCATCTGGATTGATAAAAACCTGTGTCTTATGTTTTAATCTCCTAAATGTTTTAGAGTGGATAATCCTATCACGATCTCTTTCAAAGCATGTTCTAAAAGCATCAGGTTCTTCATTTACATTTCTGCCCAAAGAATTAGAAGAAAAAGTTGCATTGCTAGATAAAGTAACACGTTCATTTTGTTCTCTCCAGAGTCTATCTCGAAGGATAAATGAATCGTTCATACAACTACTTTACAAGTTGTAACTCTCTAGTAAAGAATTTAATTCTAACCAATTACTTAGATCTTTCGTGCCTGCAACTGGCTTGTTGTATGGGCGTACAAATCTCAGTATTAGCTTGTCTGGAACATTCTCAACAAAGTTCTTTAACTGGTGGGGAGCATCATCAATGTAAACATCACAATCAATTCTCCATTTGTCTTCTAAAAAATGAATTTCTTTTGAGGGAATTTTATTTTCACCAAGCCAAATAAGGGTATCATGAATTGACCACCAAGGCTTTGACGAAATAATTACAACTTCATGACCAGACTTAGAGACTTCATACAAGACCTCAACAGCATTTTCATAAGTCTTTAAATTTCTAAATATTGATGAACCATTAAAATCTTTTGCCCAATTCCAAAAATCAATCTCTTCTTCAAAGTGAGTAAGAGGCTTAGACAAGCCCCATTCGACAATATCCTCTTCTCTAATTTCTTTATTGAAGTCTATTTTATACTGAGAGGTCCACCCTTGAGTAAAATCAGCAACAACACCGTCTAAATCTACACCAATTCTCATTTGACTTAGTCTAATTGTATGATGCATTATGGAAAGTAAAGATAGTAAGATTTATTAATATGCAAGAAGCACTATATAGAAAACACAGGCCAGCCACTCTTGAAGAGTTAGTTGGACAACCTGATGCTGTAGCACTTATAAGCGAGCAAATTAGAAAAAATAATTTAAGCCATGCTTACCTTTTCTCAGGACCTAGAGGAGTTGGCAAAACTTCTTTAGCCAGAATTATTGCAACTACAATCGGCTGTGATCCAGTATTTGACATAACTGAGATTGATGCAGCTTCTCATAATAAAGTAGACGACATTAGAGAATTAAACGAAAATATTAATTTTATTGCAAGCAGTCCAGGCAAGAAAAGGGTCTTTATACTTGATGAAGCACATATGCTTTCTAATGCTGCATCTAATGCTTTTCTTAAGACACTTGAGGAACCTCCTGATCATGTAATTTTTATACTTGCCACAACAGAGCCTGAGAGGGTAATTGAAACTATAAGAAGCAGAACTACACATTTAGCATTTAAAAGAATAGGAAATGAAGAAATAATTACTTCTCTGGAAAAAATTAGTAAGAAAGAGAAAATAAAATTATCTACAGAAATTTTAGAGTATATATCTAACCAAAGTGATGGTTCTTTACGTGATGCTATTAATTTATTCGAACAAACTTTTTCTACTTTTGGAAACAAAGCAACAATTGAGCAGCTTTACAGTATTTTAGGTAAGGTAACCACTGGAGATTTACAACAGATAATTGAAGCTATGGGAACACAAGATACATCAATTGTTCTCAAAATACTTCGAGAGAACTACCGTAGCGGATTACAAGCAATTGATATTTTGAATTCGATAACAGACTTATTTAGAAATATATTTTATTATAAATATCTTCCTGAGGATAAAAATTTTACTTCATTAAGTAATTCAGAAAAAAATCTAGTAAAGAACTGTAATGATATCATTTCTGCAAAGGACCTTTCGAAAATTTTAGACATGCTTGATGACATCAATCAAAGCATTAAATCTTCGCCCTCTCAGGAACTAAAGCTGGAGTTATTTCTGGTTAGATTAATAAAGCCACAACTAGCAACAGATATTAAATCTGTGAGCAGGAGAGTTGATATTTTAGAGAGTAGAGAACAAGAAGATAGTAATTATCAGGAAAAAGAAAATTTAAAAGATAAAAAAAAACTGATTAATGAAGCTAAGCCAGACAAAGAAGAGGTCCATAAAGAGAGAACAACGTCCTTAAAAAATGGAGTAGGGAAAAAAGATATTGAAAATTTTGATGTTTATTGGCCAAAAATATTACATGAAGCAAAATCAGTTCTTACACCTAGAAAGTATTCATACTTAACACTTGTTAAGCCAGAGGTTATAGATTCTGAAAATTTAGTTTTGTATATAGATAGCGAAAACGAGTATTTAATTACAGAACTGAAAAAGTCGGAAGATATTATTGAATTAATTAAATCAAATGTTGCTAAAAAAATTGGAGTAGATATCTCTGTCAGTATACAACCACATGAAGGTTCTCATAGTAGTGACCAAACAAGTGAAGAAATCCAAAGTAATATCAATGAAATTTTTGATGTAGAAAATATTGATTAATTTTCTTTAAGATTTAATTCACTCAAAGCAACAGTAATTCTTCTAGATCCTTGATTTTGTGCACTTTTACAAAGTTCAATAAAACTTCTTAGTTCACCAGTACGGAATTTTTTTAGTTCATCTGCAGATTCAACTTTTGTGCTTCGTTCTCTTTCAAGTAGCTTAATTTCTATCTCTTTAGCTCTTGCTAGATAAGTGCTGCTCACTTCAAATAATGTGTCAACACCATCGGCTATGGGCGGTTTCATATGTCCCATTAAGACATCAATATATTCATTGATTTCATTGTGCAAATCTTGAGCACTAGACAAACCTTTTTTTAGTGGAAATTTTTGCATTATCTTCTTTTAGCTATATTAATATACTCAAAGTTTAGCAAACTTAGTGAGACAAAAATTATAACAACTGTCAATATTAAGCTAACAATCAGATTCGCTATCCCAGTAAGTGTAATTATGATTTCAAATATTAAAAATACAAAAGAAATCACAAATAAAATTTTAATAAACTCGAAAAGAAGTTCTTTACTAAAGACCCATTCAGAATTGAATCTAAGAGATAACAGTAGCGTTGCACAATAAATATATAAGGAAATAATAATAATCCAGGCATAAGCCTTTGCATCTCTAGCTGCATTAAAAAGTACCACAGAGCTGATCATGGTTATAAAGCTTCCAGTGATAACAGGAAACCAAAATTTTTGCTGAACATAATATGATCTTGTAAGCACTTGATTAATTGACCAAGGCACAATTGCTAAAGAAATAATTATAAAAACTGCACTTACTCTAATTGTGTCATCATTGGTAAAGGCACCGCGTTCATAAATTATTTCTATTAAATATTCAGCATTTGTAATTGCAATCACCATAAGCGCACCACCAATAAGGAATAAATAAGATAGTTGCTTCTTGATAAGCTTTAATAATTCATCTATTTCATTCTTTTGAAAAAGTCTTGAGAGCAATGGATAGCTTGCTACACCAACTGCTTGCGCAATAATGCCAACTGGTAAGAGAGCTATTCTTCTTGCATACCTAAATGTGGCTATGCTTCCAGCTGTAAGAAAAGAACCAAAAACTCTAAATAACTGTTCATCTACTACTGCAATTGATTGACCTAAAATCAAAGGAAGTGAAATAGTGATGTAATCTTTTATGTGAATGAACTTTGGTGAAACTAGATCAAAATTCAATCCAGATTTCTTTGCACCGTATATCTGTATTAAAAAATGACCCATTATAGAGCCTATTAAAGTTCCAATTGCAAAACCCTTAATTGTTCCTTCAGGCGTTGAAGAATTTATCCATCCAAAAAAAATAATTGTTGAATTGTAAACTAAAGGAGCTAAAGCAGCGTACTTAAAATTATCATAAAAATATTGATAAGACATGAGTATCGCACCTATAAAGAAAAATACTTGGCTGAAAATAATTGGTGTAAATACTTCTACAAAAAAACCTAATGATGTTACACCAAGCAATTCAGCAAATTGAAATCTAAATGAGTATGTTATGAGTGAAAATATTACAAAAATTAATGACATTCCATAAAGTATTGAAAGAAAATAATTGTTTAATTCACTTTTCTTTTTCTCACTCATAATTGGAATTAAAGTAATTGCAAGATATCCACCTGCAGAAAGATAAAACAAAAAATCAGGAATTATAAATGCTAAATCTAATGTATCAGTGGCTTCTGAAACACCAGCCCAATTAGCAAGTAGTATTTCTCTAAAAAATCCAAGTACTCTACTTGCGGCATATGAAAAAGTAATTATTGTTATTGAGCCAATTAATTTTTTATAATTTTCCATGCAACTCTTTCATTTTAGATAGTAATTCATAAGGAACCTTTATAGGGGAATTTTCATAACCTACGCCAAGTAAGTTGTTTGGTTTTCTACTTCCATGAAAATCACTACCACCTGAAACTAAAAGTTCATGGTTTTCACATATACTTAATAATGTACTTATTGTGTTGTGGGTATATCCGGGATAATAAACTTCAACCCCGTCTATTCCGATATCTTTTAAAGATTCAATATAATCATGAAATTCATTATTTATCCAGTTATCAGATTTTGAATATAGCTGATTACTCATAAGTGTATGCGGATGCGCAAGAAAGACTAAAGATTTAGAACTTTTTGACAGCTTTACTATTTCATCAATGCTTAATTGATGATTGTCAATATCATCTATTTTCCCATTCCCTAAATATTTTGCAAAAGCTTCAGAAAGGTTACGAACATATTCTTTTTTGACCATAAGTTCTGCAATATGGGGCCTTCCTGGCACTTTGGTTTCTAATTCATCAAGTTCTTTTTTTTCTATAAATATTCCAAATTCTTTTAAATTATCAAGTATTGAATAGTTTCTTTGAATTTTATTTAGCCTAAGTTCATGAAGCTTGTTGTTTAAAGGAGAGTCTTCTTCTAGGAAATATACAAGTAAATGTGTACCACCAAATTTGTTATTATTATCAAGAAGCTTCCAACTTACACTAATTTCTGCACCGTGAATAATTTCTATATGAGTTTGTTTGGGAACTTTTGTTAAGTATTCGTGATCAGATATACAAATTGCTTCTAATTGAAGCTCACTAGCCGATTCTAATATAGCCTCAATTGTTTCCGTCCCGTCAGAATTTATTGAGTGAACATGCAAATCTATACTCATAAAAACAAGGGTACTAGGGTCTTTAATTCTTTAATAAATTAATTAGAATGTTTCCTATGGCATTAATAGTACAAAAATTTGGTGGAACAAGTGTTGCAGATACTGATTCGCTCAGAATAGTGGCTGAGAGAATTATTGAATGCAAAAAGAACGGATATGATGTAGTGGTCGTTCCTTCTGCAATGGGTTCTAGTACAGATGAACTTATTCAATTAGCTAATAATCTTTCTGAAAACCCAACACCAAGAGAACTGGATATGCTTCTTTCAGCAGGTGAGAGGATAACCATGTCATTGTTGTCAATGCATTTAAATAGTTTGGGATATAGTTCATTTTCGCTAACTGGTTCTCAAGCTGGCATTATTACAACTTCGAAACATGGACAAGCAGAAATAGAGGAAATTACGGGTGAAAGAGTAAAAGAGGGCTTAGATAGCGGAGATATTGTTATAGTTGCTGGTTTTCAAGGATTCAATAGAGACACAAAAGAAATAACAACACTTGGCAGAGGTGGTTCTGACGCAACAGCGGTGGCACTAGCTGCAGCATTAGGAGCAGAAAGGTGTGAAATATTTACTGATGTAGAAGGAGTGTACACTGCAGACCCGAGAGTAGTTAAATCAGCAGAATTAATTCCGGAAATAACTTATGAAGAAATGTTAGAGATGTCTTCATCTGGAGCTGGAGTTTTGATGGCTAGGTCTGTAGAATTTGGCAGAAGGTATAATGTACCAATAATTGTAAAATCTACCTTCAAAAACAATGAAGGTACTGAGGTAAAAGAAAAAGTAATGGAAGAAGCATTAGTCAGTGGAGTGACGCATAATAAAAAAGAAGTTAAGTTCACTCTTTTTGAAGTTCCAGATCAACCTGGAATTGCTGGAACAGTTTTTGGTTCTTTGTCAGAAATTGGTATAAATGTGGATATGATTGTTCAGAATGTTTCAAAAGACTCGATTACCGATATATCTTTTACCGCCCCTACAGAACAGAAAGATAAAGTTGAAAAAGAATTAATTAAGATTTCAAAAGAACTTAACGCAAAGGGCTATGACATTGATGAAAATGTTGGAAGAGTTTCAATAATTGGTGCTGGCATGAAGTCAGAATCTGGAGTAGCTTCAAAAATGTTTAAAATTTTAGGAGAACATTCTATAAACATATCAATGATTTCAACTTCACCTATTAGAATTTCATGTGTAATTGATAATAAAGATATTGAGACTGCTTTGGAAGTTCTGCATAAGGAATTTATAGAAAAATAATGAAGATCGCAATCGTTGGCGCAACAGGTCTTGTTGGTCGCAATATTATTAAACTATGTGAAAAGAATTTCAATGAAGAAGTTGAATATAACCTTTTTGCTTCAAAATCTTCTGAAGGTAAAAAGATAACAATCAACAACAGAGAATTCTTTGTTAAAGAACTAAAAAAAGAAAATATTGAAGAATATGACATTTCCCTTTTCTCAGCTGGCGGAGAGAGGTCTAAGGAACATGCAAAAGATTTTGTTAAGAACGGATCATTTGTAATTGACAATTCTTCTGTTTTCAGGATGAATGAAGATGTACCACTTGTTGTATATGGTATAAATGAAAATGAAATTACATCAGATTCAAAATTAATTTCAAATCCAAACTGTACAACTATGGGGCTTGTAATGGCACTAAAGCCTTTACATGATCAGTACACCTTAATGTCCATGACACCAGTTGCATATCAAGCTGTTTCTGGATCGGGCTCTGAGGCTTTACAATCTTTAAATAACGAAACCCTAATTAGTGATGAATTAGATTCTGATTATAAAGACACGTATTATCCTAAACCAATAGCTAGGAACGTAATTCCTCTAGCAGGTAGCTTAACTGATAATGGATATTCAGATGAAGAAATGAAATTTGTACATGAGTCAAGAAAAATTCTTGCAATACCAAATTTAATTGTTGAGCCATCGAATGCAAGAGTTGGGGTTAGAACTGGACACGGAACTTTTTGCTCTGCAGTGTTTGAAAACGAAATCGATGTGGAAGAATGTTCTAAGTTACTTAGTGACTTTGAAGGAGTAGAAGTATGGAATGATTCATTACCAACTCCACTTGATGTTGAAGGCAAAAATGAAGTATTAGTATCCAGGCTTAGACAAGGTCTTTCCTCTAAAAATATTTTAAACTTTTGGGTAGTTTCTGACAACTTACTCAAGGGTGCTGCATTGAACGCAGTGCAGATTGCAAAATTTTTAGAGAAATTATGATTTCAACAACAGACAATATAGCCCAAAAAAATAGAAAAGTTCTTGGACCACTTGGACGATTCTTGCTAAAAGTATTTAGGTGGGAAATTAAAGGAAAAATTCCTAATTTAGAAAAAATGATTTTAATTGGGATTCCACATACTGCAATGAGGGATGCATGGTATGCACTTTTGGCAGTTTGGGCTTTAGATTTAAAAATTAACTTTTTCGGCGCTGCATGGGTGTTCACTAGGCTTCCAAGTTTGTTTACAGTATCTAAAAATTTAGACAGATTAGGAATTCCTTGGCCATTCTGGTGGTTACAAAAATATTTGATGTTGAAACTTGGAGGTATACCTGTTTATCGAGTAAATTCTAGAGGACTGATTAGGGGTGCAGTTGAGGAATTTAAAGTGATTGACAATTATATTCTTGTTATAGCTCCAGAAGGTGGAGTTGAAGCTGTAGATCAATTTAGAAGCGGTTTTTATTATTTAGCAAAAGGATTAAATATACCTTATGTACCAATTGAAATTGATTTCAAAAATAGGTGTTTTAGAATTCAGGAACCAAAGTTCATAAACGGTACATTTGAACAAGAGTCAGAAAGAATAGCTAAATTATTTGATGGAGTTATTGGCGCAACAAGAACTTTTAAAATGTTATAAATAATGGAATAAAGAGACTTAAGATATAATTTCCAACCGGTATTTGTTTCAAACCTAGTAAATTAATCCCAACTCCTACAAGTAATACTCCTCCAATTCCAGCAATAGAATCAGCTACAATTTGATCAATTGATCCACCAAGTCCAAGCGCACACAATGTAAAGAATCCTTGATAGATAAGAATAGAAACTCCAGAGTATACTGCGCCCTTTCCGCCACTTGAGGTTAGAAATAGAACCAGAAAACAATCAAGTGCAGTTTTGATTAAAAGCAATTCTATATTACTTTCAACAACATCAAGAAATGGACCAACTATTGCAAGAGGTCCAGTAATGACTATTAATGATGCAGTTAAATAACTTTCTATAAACTTATTTTTCTCTGAACTCTCTTTTTCAAATTTATTATGAAGGTACTCTCCAAAATTTTTTATTCTTTCTTCAATTT
>VMHT01022803.1_pt1 | contig 20491 bp, 28 predicted proteins | sample 4693611 | NCBI WGS metagenome assembly VMHT01 (sample SAMN12280063, study PRJNA550983) | marine metagenome | isolation source: seawater sampled from same location over 5 years 0.02-0.2 micron viral filtrate | place: USA: collected off the coast of southern California halfway between the port... ...
GCAGAGATCACAGATATACTAGAGCAATATGGATTAGAGAAAAAAGATATTAAAAAGTTATTAAAATAATGTTTAAATGTGAGTACTGTAACAAGACTTTTAAGAGAGAAGGCACTCTTGCAGTACACGTCTGTGAGCCTAAACGTAGGTTCCAACAAAAAGACAGCAAGCATGTACAACTGGCATTCCGTAGTTATCAGTTATTCTATAGGATAGGAACCAACAGTAAAAAAGAAAAGTCATATGAGGATTTTTCAGGTAGTCAATACTATACTGCATTTGTAAAGTTTGGTAGTTATTGTATTGATCTTAAGATAGATGATGTGCCAGTATACACAACATGGTTATTAAAAAATAATATTGCTATTGATAGATGGTGTAGTGATAGAAACTTTAATACATGGATTAAAGAAAGACTTAAAAGCGAGAGTTGTGACAGAGCAGTAGAACGTACTATACTCTTTATGCAGGATTGGGGAGAAGATAATGCTAACGAATGGAATAATTATTTTGACGCAGTACCAAGTAATCTGGCGGTATTCCATATATGCAGTGGTAAGATCAGCCCGTGGGTATTATATGCAAGTAACAGAGCTCAAGCATTACTTGACCGCCTTAATGAAGAACAAATTAAGATGATCATTGAATACATAGACCCACATGTATGGCAAATTAAAATGAAACGATTTGAGAAAGACTTTAATTGGGTAAAACAATTGTTAAAAAAGGCACACTTATCATGAACAACCACTTTATTTTCGATGTAGACGGAACACTAACACCAAGTAGAGGTGAGATCAATCCAGCATTCAAGGCATTCCTAATGGAGTTTGCACAAAGAAATAAAGTTTATCTAGTAACAGGTAGTGATAAGCCCAAGACAGTTGAACAGATAGGTGAAGACTTATACAACAAATGCCTTACTGTATACAATTGTAGTGGCAATGATGTATGGCAACAGGATAAGAATATATTTACAAATACTTGGAAACTATCCAGGATAGCAAATAAGTGGCTACAGGAACAATTGGATGCAAGTGAATTTAAACTAAGAACTGGATTACATTTCGAACACAGAACAGGTATGGTAAACTTTAGTATTGTTGGGCGTAATGCTACAACAGAAGAACGTGCTGACTATGTAAAGTGGGACAACAAACACAATGAACGTAACACAATAGCAAAAGCATTTAATAAAAAGTTTAAGAAACTAAAAGCACAGCCAGGTGGTGAAACTGGTATTGATATCTATCCAAAAAACTGTGATAAAAGTCAGATAGTTCGTGACTTTACACATGATGATGTGTTATACTTTATGGGAGATAGAATGGATCCAGATGGAAATGATTATCCATTAGCACAAGAGATAGATAAAGGTGCGGCCATTTCAGTAAATGGTTGGAAAGATGCATATGATAAACTATTGATGTTAAGAGTATTAGGAATTGCTAGATGATTGTAAACACAGATATTGATATTGATGTAGCCAATAGAAACAAACTATTGACTATGATTAAGAACACACAGGCAATGATTGCAAGGGACGGAAAACAAGTAAAGCACAATACAGGTGTTTACTTCCATGAAGTGCCGACAAATCCATTTACAGACTTATGTACAATAGATCACAAAGACGCAGAACAACTGGGTTATTTTAAGATTGATGTACTTAACGTAAACGTATATGAGGGGATTGAAAGTAAAGAAGAACTAGATAAACTTTTAGATATGCCTGTACAATGGGATTTACTTAACCATGAAGAGATAGTAAAGCAATGTTTCCACATACATAATCACTTTGATGTAGTGAAGCGTATGCAACCCAAGAGTCTGGAACAGTTGGCGGCGGTACTTGCAATTATTCGTCCTGCTAAAAGACATCTAGTTGGTAAAGACTGGAACACGGTGTTTAGTAGTGTATGGGTTAAGCCAACAGACGATGCTTACTTCTTTAAGAAGGCTCATGCACATGCTTATGCCATGGCAATTATTCTACAACTGAATAAGTTAGTTAGAGATTCTTCTTCACAAGACTAATACTCCTCCGCTTGATACGTTTTGTAATTGAATTACTTAAACGTACTTCAGGACCAGTAATAATCTCCATCTGTTTAACGTTAAAACTTTGACTACAATAATTGAATGGCCATCTATTTAGAAGTGCAATATTAATTGGTAGTCGACGATTTGTCTCCCACCACCATTCTTCACCAAGCTCTAAGAATAATGACTTCTCTTCTCTACTTTTCAGTCGTTCATAAACATACATACTCGCAATCTGAGTATCTATATTCTGCATAACACCTATGTATTCGTTTCCGGCATAGGATATAACAGTCAGGAAGGGATATTCCTCTAGAAATTCTTGATACTTTGTTATCATTGTACTTCTATTTAGCAACTAAATTTTTAGGCCAGATAACATAAATACTTACATACAAGGAACATTAAATGAGCAATTACAGTACCAGTTATAACATAAGCCAGACGGGCGATTTGTATACATTACAGGATCACGGAACTTCTACAGGGCAAAGCCAGTACAATAGTAGCCGTGGAACCACAGTTAACAGTCCTCTGAACTATAGGAAGTTAGAAGCGTTCAAAGGCTTGGACAATGAGTTTTGGTTCTATGTTAAGAATCAGGATAGAAAACCTATCATGCTTAATAACTTAACAATTAATGCTAGTTTAATATTCAGAGAAAACAAGAATACTATTGTAGCAAAAGAATGTACAATTACAGACTATGATTTAGGTACATGTAAACTTGTACTAAAAAGCAGTGATATTGCTGATGCAAATTCTGGATTGTATGATCTTGTATTAACATATAAAAATGCTGAAGGCCTAGTACTTCCGCTGTTTGCTGATACTAACATGCGACCTACACTAACTGTTGAAATTAGTGAAGATGCATTTAGCGTTCCACTTACTACACAAACAACCACAACATGGTTATATGATGGCTCAACTAATAATATTGGTGAGAAACTAAACGGACCCAAGCATTATCAAAAGGTGCAGGGTCTAATTACGTTTGCTGTCTATACAACAGGTTATACTGGCAAGTTCTTCCTACAGGGTGCAACAAGTCCCTTTCCAGATGATTCAGACTGGTTTAATTTAGAACTAGGTGCGGCAACTGACTACCATCAATTCAATGCATTTACTGGCATTGAACCTTTTACAATCACATCAAACTTATATTATGTAAGATTCAATTGGCAAGTAACAGGAGCAACCGGAACGGTTGACAAAGTCGTAATAAGGCTGTAGTATATATGTATGAGTTTAATAACAAACTACGTTAAATCTATTCTGCCTATCGACTGGATTAGCAGTCCATCAGGCTGGACGCATGGCAATTGTCCCATGTGTGTGGTTAATGGCGAGTCAAGGCCAGACATAAAAGGCAGAGGTGGTTTTCGATTTGAGGACGATAAGTTTAGTTATAACTGTTTTAACTGTGGTTATAAGACTGGTTGGAGTCCTGGTAAAGGCATTAGTAATAGAGTTAAAAGACTACTATTGCGGTTTGGTGCTGACGAGAGCGATGTACAACGACTACAACTAGAACTATTAAGAGAAGAAGATGTTGCTACTATCCTACTAAAGAAAGAGGCTAGATCTGCTCCTGTTGTAATTGATTGGGAAGAAATGGAATTGCCGGAAGGCGCCCAACCAATTAACGATTACAAAGGTGAAGTACATTTAGACTTTATAAAAGCAGTAGAGTATATACATAGTCGTGGATTTAATATTGATGATGATAGATTTATGTATAGTCCGGCTTCGGCTCCGGGTAGAATGAAGAGTCGCTTTATAATTCCGTTCCATTATAAAGGAAAAGTGGTGGGTTATACTGCACGTTGGATTGGCAAACCGCCTGAAGGCATGCCCAAGTATTATAATCAGCAACCCAAGAATAATTTTATATACGTATTAGATAGACAGACAAAAGACAAGAACATTGTTATTGTTACTGAAGGACCATTAGATGCTATTGTAACTGATGGTATTGCTATAGGTAGTAATAACATTAATGATGATCAGGCCAATATTATTGACAACTTACAGAAGCGTGTTATACTATTAGCAGATAAAGATTTTGCAGGAATTAAGGCAGTCAACACAGCAATCGAAAGAGGTTGGAGTGTTAGTTTTCCTGAATGGACTGATTGTAAAGACGCCGGAGATGCTTTGGAACGATATGGTAGATTGTTCACAGTTCGTAGTATACTAGACGGTGCTATAAGCAATCCAACTAAGATAAAATTACTGGCTCAGAAATATTGTAAGTGAGGGAAATATGAACGCAGAACACAAAGACTATGGATTGGAAATACAAAAACTATTTGTAGAATTCCTAGCACAAGATCAAGACTTATTTGTCCGTGTTAATAACATTATGAGTCCAGAGTATTTTGATAGAACACTTAGAAAGAGTGTTGAGTTTATACAAGAACATGCTAATGAATATGGTGCTTTGCCTAAACGTGAACAGTTAATGGCAACAACAGGATTAGAACTTGCAGGTATCCCTGATGTAGATGATAGACATAAGAAATGGTTTGCAGATGAGTTTGAGAACTTCTGTAAACAGAAAGCTCTTGAAGGTGCTATTCTAAAGAGTACTGACTTACTGGAAAAAGGTGAGTTTGGTGCTGTCGAGAAACTTGTAAAAGATGCAGTACAAGTTGGACTTGCTAAACATATGGGTACTAACTATTGGGATTCGCCTAGTGAACGTATTGAAAGAGTACGTTCTGCACGTGGTGGTACAAGTACAGGCTGGAAAGCAGTGGATCATAAACTGTATGGTGGCTTTAACAGAGGCGAACTAAACATATTTGCGGCCGCATCTGGTGGTGGTAAAAGTTTATTCCTACAGAACTTGGCATTGAACTGGGCATTGGAAGGACATAATGTTATCTATATTAGTTTAGAACTTAGTGAAGAACTATGTAGTATGCGTCTTGATAGTATGATTACTGGTATGAATACAAAAGAAGTATTTAAAAATGTTAGTGATGTAGACTTAAAAGTTCGTATGGCAGGTAAGAAAGCTGGAGTACTACAAATTGTACAGTTACCCAATGGTATTACTGTTAATGATCTAAACAGTTATATGAAAGAGTTTGAAGTAAAGAACAACATTAAGATTGATGCAATGTTAGTTGACTACTTGGATCTAATGATGCCTGCACAACGTAAGGTTCCACCAAGCGACTTGTTTATTAAGGATAAGTTTGTAAGTGAGGAATTGCGTAACTTTGGTGTGGAACATCAATTGCTATTTGCAACAGCCTCACAGTTGAATCGTAGTGCAGTTGAAGAAGTAGAGTTTGATCATAGTCATATCTCAGGTGGTCTAAGTAAAATCCAGACAGCAGATAATGTTATTGGTATCTTTACTAGTAATGCAATGCGAGAACGTGGCAGATATCAGATACAGTTTATGAAGACTCGTAGTAGTGCTGGTGTTGGATCCAAGGTTGATCTAAACTTTGATGTAGAGGGTTTAAGGATTACAGACTTAGATGATGATGAGGCAGATGCAAATCCTGTAAACAATACAAGTGCAATACACGATAAACTTAAAAGACAGTCCCAACTTAAAGGGCATGATAACAATTTATCAGAGAACATGGCAGTTGAAAAAGCAGTAGGCAACGTGGATAGGATGAGAAGTATCCTTAAGAAGCAAGACTAAAGTAACAATAATAGCTAAATACACATAGTAAGGATAACTAGTCATGAAAAAACGTACAAGATCATTATTAGAAGAAATCAATAGTATTGCTCCTAGCAAACACAAAACTAATCTACTTGAAAGTAGAGGTGTGAATGCAATTAGTAGTATTATTCACCTATTAGAGATGATTGATCAACAGTATGATTCAGAAGTGGCTACCGACTTGCATAAACGTGTGATGTTAAGCATTAAGAACAGAGATGCTGATAGATTTATGCGAGGAATTAAAAAGATTAGAGATTAAGTATGAGAATAGAAGACATCATTGTAGGTTCAAAGAAGAGACGTCCTCGTAATAGTAGATTACAGCGTCTAGTTCAGCCCGATAACCTATACACTCCAAACCCAAAAAAGTTATCGGAGGCAGCTCGCATTCAACACGTTGAAGATTTAATTCTTTGGGACGGTAGTGAAGGAGCAAAACGTAGTTTAATGACTCTGCGTAAAATGGAATCAAGTCCAGGTGATGCAACCATCAAATGGGACGGTTCTCCAGCAGTTATATTTGGGCGTAATGAAGCAGGTGAGTTTATACTTACAGATAAAAGTGGCTTCGGTGCTTCAACATATAATGGTAGAGTAACAAGTGCAGACGAGTTAGCCAATATGTTTCTTAATCGTAAGATGAAACCAGACGCAACTCCAAAAGATGTTCAGAACAAAAAAGACTTTGCAGACCGTATGAGAAATGTATGGAGTGAATTTGAAAATGCTACACCTTCAAATTATAGAGGCTTTGTACATGGTGATCTATTATACTTCTCAACTCCCAAAGAGGAAAAGGGACGCCTAGTGTTCGCACCTAATACTACAAAGTATAGTGTAGATCCCAACAGTAGGATTGGACAGCAGATTGCAAATTCAACTGCTGGTGTTGTATTACATGCTTATATTGATTTAGACGGCAATACAGGTAAAGTAGATGCAACTAAATTTGTTGGCGGTGGACTGTTAGTAGTACCACCAGTAGTAGTTACACACCCTGCACAAATAGATGCGGCGGGATTAGATCAGCTGGAAACATTTGTTAGCAGTAATGCAGGACAAATTGATGCAATGTTTGACGTTCCAGCAGAATTACAAATGAAAAACTTTAGTAGTATGCTATATGATTACATTAACAACCAAACAAAAGCAGGCACACTAGATGGATTAGGCGGAAACTTTATACAATGGGTAGAAGGTAATGCAAAAATTAGTGCTAAGAAGAAAGAAAGACTGTTGCAGTATATACAACAACATGAAAAGGCTTTCCTAGCAGTATTTAAAATCATTAGTGATATTATGAAAGTAAAGAATGATATTATTGATCAATTAGATCAACAACCAGCAGACATTACAGCAACAACTGATGGCAGAGCTGGTGGTGAAGGTTATGTAGTGGGTGGCGATGTTAAGTTAGTTAATCGTAAAAACTTCTCACAAGCAAATATGACAAGGACTCGTTAATGCAAAAGAAATATACATCAACAGAGTGGAGTTTAATGGAAGGCGGTCATAGTTTACCTGAGCCAGAGCTAACCTTTATTCAATCACTTGGTGAAGCCCGTATGTTCCGTGGTAGAAACCAGATAGCTGGAGAAGGTGCTAGAAGTGTTAGTGATCATACGTTTGTAAGTCTAATGAGCTTGTATGCTATGAGTCAAGACTATGACTATGCACCTGTAGCCAAAGAATATGCAAAAAGAACTCGTGCTTTGGGTAACTTTAATAACCCAAGTCCAGGTGGTACTGATTTGTACCAAACAATATACAGTCTACAACGTCCAAACTTAATGCCAGGCGATAAAAGCCAACTATTAATGAATAAGGTAAATGTAGACACACCAAGAATTAAAAGATTTCTAGATAAGATCAAAAATGGTACTGCCTCTAATTCAGATGCACAGACATTCTTTTTTAAACTTGAAAGAGACCTAAAGATCCAAGACCCAAAGCTAAAAGCGGCTAGACGTCTAGTACAAAATTGGGATAACTTGGGAACACAACAACGACAATTAGTGGGTTCACAAATCAATAGATACTTTACCTTGAATGCTAGACGAAGTGATCTAATGCCATTGTTTGCCAAGTATGCAAAAGATTCTAATCTAAACTTAGACAAAGAAGAAAAGAAATCTATTGCACAAAGAGTGGCAAGGGGTGCAGGATTATTTGCTGCCGGTTATGCGTTGAGTAAAATAGCTAAAGGCTAACATGACACAAAAGGTTCACGGTACTAGACGACCCGGAGAAGTTCTTTCCGGCGATATAAATTTTTTAATTGCATACACTATAGTAGACATAACTGATGCTGGTGACAGCAATCCCAAAGGTAACAGCAAAACTTACCGACAATCCCAAAATACAAATACTCTAATACAAGTTCTAAGTATGAGAACACAATTAGTATTGTCAAGTGTTTATAAATTAGAAACACAGGACCTATCTGATTACGACTTTGGTACCGATTACACAGGTACAGGCACAGTCTGGCAACTAAAGTTTGCTAGTGAACATGATGCAGTATGGCAACGTGAAGAAGATCCTGTATATTGGGCAACTACTGACTGTAATAGTGTGCCTGTTAACAATGATTTAGATGAAACACACAATATAATTGATTACTTTGATACTGTGAATGCCCAAAGTAAAAATTTATACTTTACTTCCACTACTTTCTTATAAATACATATAACGTACAAGAAGTACTTAATGGAAAATCAGCTCTTTAAGAGACTAGTTGGAAAAGTAAAAAACGATGGCAATGCAACAGTCAAGACTAGAGCGTGAAAATCTCGAAGCCCACGTAGATTTATGTGCAGAGAGATACCGCGTTATGGAAGAAAAACTAGACAACTTAGACAAAAGGTTTGATAGACTAGAAGAGTCATTGACTAAAATAGCAGAAAAACAAGCATCAGACAAAGCAGGTGGTAATAAACTTATTATCGGTGCGGCGGCTACAGTGATTGCAGGTTTATTGTCAACAGTAGTATTATTGTTGTTAAATCTTCCGGGATTAGGTGGTTAAATGTTTTTCACAGAGGCTTATAATACAGTAGTCAGCGAAGCTAAACTTGTCTTTGCTAAACGTGGCAATAAAGTCGTTAAGAAGTTTCGTTGTACAGTAGGTAAACGCAAAGGAAGAGTTGTAAGCTCTCCAGCCCAATGTAGTGCACCTATAGATTTAAAGAAGAGATTTACTCTTAAGAAAACAAAAGCTAGTAAGGGTGCTAGAATGACAAAGAAAGCACAAAGAACAAAACGTATTAATCCTGCTAGTAAGATTGTAAAACAACTTAATAAAGCGAGAAGGTAAAAGTAATGGATGTAAAAGGCAACAGTATTATTGATACAGTAATTGAATATGCTAGTGTAAAATTTGGTGTTGAACTGACTGCAGAAGAGGTTAGTAAACAACTTAAGAACATGAATTACCGTGATACACTAAACCTAGTAGATGCAATTAAATCAGAGGATGATGATAAGTTCAGTGATAACATAGATATGAGTCCAACAAATGAATCTGCTGTTGATGACGATAGTCTAACAGGCTTCGATCCAAAGACACAGTATGCAGTTAAAAGACTACAAGCCAAATATCCACACAGTGAAGACTTAATAAGTGCCTTACTTGCTGATGTAGAAAAGAATGAATTAGATGGCGATAATGCAGACACACAGAATAAAAAACATATACAAGATTTAGAAAAAAGACTAGTGGATGTAATTAACAAGAATCAATTAAAAGAAAGAGACATTGAAGAAGCAGGTTATGGAACTGGTTCAACTGGACAAATGTCAGCCAGTAGTAGCCAGAATGCACAGAAGAAAAATAACATACAAAATCGTAGAGCAAACAATATGAATATAGATCAGGCCAGAGATTCAACAAGCAAAGCGAGACAGGTAGCGGGTGGTAATAAACAACCTACAGGAACCGGTGGCGGACAAGGCGGGGCTGGTGTTGCAGATCCTGACGATATAGAACGTAGTGATAACAATGCAAACATTCAAAGCAATTCACAACGATTACAAAATCAAGACGCAGAAATACAAAGACTTAAATCCTTAGCTGGAGTAAAATAAATGAAAATGGTTGAATGCCCAGGTGGCATCAGTATTATACTTAGTAATTTAGAAAACAAGGTACTGGAATGCATGACTGAAGAAGTATGCAAAGCAGACCTAAGTGAAAGAGATCAAGACGTTGCACAAGCCTTAGTGAGCAAAGGTGTAGCAATGCGAGAACGTCGTGAAGGTAAAACCTATTTTAGTAAAACCAAAGGAAGTTTATAATGTCAATAGAATCACAAGAGATGAAAGCCATCTTACAAAAATTGCAGGACGCTGAGAGCGGCCAACCTGCCACACTATCTGAATCAGCTTCAGAAGTAAAGGCACACGTTACAGCAAATCCCAATAGTCAAGAGATGTATGATATTCTTAAAAAATTGGAAGATGCTACAACCAATGTAGCACAAACAATTAACGAAGATAGAAATACAGACAGTATAACAGCAGTAGGGATTGCTAATAGAAATAGTAATATCACAATGGGCGGATACAACCTCATAATGGAAAAACGCCACTTAGTTGAAAACTTTCAGAAAACATTTTACGATATTAGTGATGCTGACGGCAATATTCTTTATAGAGATATTAGTTTATTCGAAACAGCAATGTCAATTCTTAAAAACTTAGTAACAGAAAATACACATAAAATTAAAAAGATTGTAGATTTGGATTCCAGATACAATAGTTACTTAACTGAAGCGGCGACACACAAGCATCGTACTAAAATGATTAAAGAATCCTATAAGAAAGATGTTTATTCTGCAAAGCAAAGTGCGGCAATGAGCAAGGCTAGTGGTATTAAGAAACAGATTAAGTCCCTAATCTAATCTGCAATTAAATTCACAAAAGCATAAATACATTATATACAATTAAAGCGAGGTATACCATGATTTTAAACGATTTACAAGAAAAGAAGTTTGCAAGACTTCACCGTACGCTATCAGAGGTTTTCGATATTGATTTTAATTTCGAAATGCCACTTGAGAAGATTCAAAAAGTAGCAAAAGTTACTGAATCCAGACTTGAGGATCTGCGTAGCAATGGTGTTGATGCATCCAACAAAAATTTCCAAAAACTTATGCTAATTGCAGAGGGATTGAAGCTAGTAGTTACTGAAGTAGCACCAGCTAGAACAGATAAGAAAATTAAGATTAAAGAATCAGCAGATTTAGATCAAGCAGAAGTACTACTAGCGGCAAAGCAAGTAGCTGATGATCTACAAAAAATGGCTGAGAACTTAGCAAGTATGCAAGTTGAAGACCTAATGTCAATTACTAATGCAATGAAGGAAGAAATCGGACTTGCAGAAGCAGAAGCCTTTAATGCGGCGGCTGAGCAGGCAATTGGTGGAGCTCTAGAAGCAGTTAAAGCCGCAAATGATGGTGTTAACAATGCTCTTATGGTTGCACAAGGCCAAGCACCAGCAGACGATATGGCTATGGACACAGGTATGGACATGGATCCAGAAGCTCCAGCAGAAGAGCCAATGCCAGATATGGATGCTGAAGCACCAGCAGACGATGACTTTGGTGGAGCCGATGCTGCTGACGCAATGGTGGATGACACTGGTCGTGAAATGAAGGAAGATGCATATTTACAAGCATTGAAACTTGTTAAAGAAGCACAAGCTGATGGTAAAGTTAGCAAAGATATTCTTAAACAAGCATTCGCAGTAATGAGAAAGTAATATGCGACTAACGGATCTTATCAGGGAAAATGCAACAAGTAAAGATGCAGTACTGGATCTCTTAACGGCTATGGCTGGTGAGGGATTGGATAGTATTCCACTTGAAACACTTTCAGATGAATTATCCCATCAGGGACATGATTTAGATGAAAATGCCCTTTTTGATTTATTAGGTAGTCTCGCAATTGTAAGGAACATCAAAGACGGTGTTGCCTTTTTCAATACTGATAGTGATCAGAGTCATAATGCAACTGATCTACCGGATCCAGGAGTACAGAAGAACCAAGTTAAGAAACTTGCTAAGAAACAAGTAGATAAAGAGATGAAAAAATGAGTGTAGGATTAAACGCATCACAGGCAAGATCAAAGAGTCGTGAAGACATTACAATCTATAATGAGGTTTCGACTATCATGTTAGCAGTAATTACGGCAAGTGCCGCAGGTGAGTTTGTTGCCTACGTGGATGATGGTACAACAATGACAGAATCCTCGCCTACTGAAGTCGTAACAGGAACTGTAGCAAACCCTACTATTAATGTTAGTGATTCAATTATACTCGGAACAACTACAATAGTACTCGGAACAACGGGTACTAGTCTAAATGCCATTATTGCTGACATCAATGATGCAGGAGTAACTGGTGTTGTAGCAAGTAAAAATGCCACCAACAATCTAGTACTAACATTTACTGGACAACCTAGTGCAGTATGGACTTATGAGATTGGTGCAGGAACGGCAAATACAGCTCTTGGATTAACAACAGGCGTTGCAAATATTACCACACCATCAAGTGTAAACTACTTTCAAACTTGGCAAGGTACAAGAACAAACAGAGGCGAAAGCCAACAAATGGACCAAGTTATAGCTCATTTTCAAAACATGGGTTTTAAGATTGAACGTACTACAAACACTACTTCACAAAACACATATCAGTGGAATCTTTACTGGTAATTTCAAAATAACTCTTGACAATAGTGTGTAAAGGCTATACTATAAGAGTATGGTAAAAATAAAATCCCCCTACGATTATAAAGAGTTAAAACGTACAGAAGTAGATGGCAAACGTCTATATATAAATCCTTATGGAGATCCTGTACCAAGTGTAACGACAATCCTAAGTGCTACACAGCCTGCTGAAAAGCGACAAGCCTTAGCGAATTGGAAGAAACGTGTTGGCAAAGATGAAGCCCAACGTATCACAACAACTGCCGCGAATCGCGGAACAGTTATGCACAATATATTAGAACATTGGGCATTGGGTGAATACGAAACGTATAACCCTGGCAACAACGTTGTACATCAGCAAGCAAAGGCAATGGCACAAGTTGTTGTTGAAAATATTGAAAGCGATGTACAAGAGATCTGGGGTACAGAAGTAAATTTAGTAGCAAAAGAACTATATGCTGGTACTACTGACTTGGTTGGTATGTACAAAGGTAAGCCTACTATTATGGACTTCAAGCAAACTAACAAGCCTAAGAAGCGTGAATGGATTGATGATTACTTCCTCCAGGGTGCCGCTTATGCAAATGCACATAACGAAATGTTTGATACTAATATAGAAAACATAGCAATTTTTATGTGTAGTGGTGATTGCCAGTGGCAATTATTTGAAGCAAATGCTGAAGAATTTAAGACATGGGAACTGAAATGGGCTCAACGTTTACAACAGTTCTATGGTATTTGATGCTAAATACATTATACGGAGAATGAACAAATGGCAGATACTATAGCAAAAATTCAATTGAGGAAAGGCGTACTCGCTGATCTTCCTATCTTAGATAGTGGTGAAATGGGATACGCAACTGATGCCCAACGACTATTCATTGGTAATGAAACAATTACACGAACAGGCGATGGAACAACAACCGATTTTGATTTTGGTATAGACTTTGACCCATTAGTAGCTTATGCGGTTACAGAAGACGGCTCAGCAATTAACCCAGCCTCAATTACTAAATTAGGTGATGGTACTGTAGTTAGGATTACACCTGCTCCAGCAAATGCCAGTGCCGTTGTGTTATCATACAACACAGAAGTATATACATTAAGTCCTGATGTTGGATTAGATGTTCCACTAAGCAGTACGTTAAATCAACAAGCATCGGCAACCAGTGCTGGTATTACTATTGATCCAACACGTTATGATAGTGTAAACATTGAATATACGTTAAAACATACGACTCATATTAGAAAAGGCGTAATTAGAATTGGTATAGCCGGAGCCTCCGGTAACGTTACAATTAATGACGAACATACATCTAGTACAACTACTCTACTTGATCATACATTCTCTGGTGCTTGGTCGGGTTCTCCGGCAGTATGGACATTACAATACACAGCAACAGATACAACGGCAACAACATTTAGTTATGTAACTAAGAACTGGAAATCAGTATAAACTAAAATGACAAAGAATATCTGGACGTTATCTCCAGATGACCGACTACGAGAGTGGAGGTCGTTTAGGAAGCAAGTTAGTGCCTTAGGTACTGAACAACAATTAGAATCTGTAATCGCCTGGTGGAAAATGGCTCCAATAGGCACAAGGGTTATAGACATCTATAATTCAAATGATTGGCCTGACCCCTGGGAATTGATTCACAAGGGAGAGTTCGATGAAAATGCCATTGCACTAGGTATGGCTTACTCTATACAGTTATTAGAGAAGCAGACTGAACTGTGTTTACTACAAGATAGGACAGATCATTTCTTAGGATTGATTGTTTTAGTTGACAAGTCGTACATATTAAACTATACTTATGGTATAATAGAAGACGCAACTAAGGTTCTAGATAATAGCGAAATAGTACAGTCATGGAATGTAGAAGATTTAATAAAGCACAAGTAAACTTCCGCCATCTGGTATTAAATAGAAGACGTTAAAAAACATAATAGGTAAAATAACATGACAAAAGAAATTGGCGTACTCAAGCGAGATGGCTCTAAGGAAAAACTAGATTTAGAAAAAATGCATCAAGTAGTATTTTATGCATGTGAAGGAATAACAGGTGTTAGTGCTAGTGAAGTAGAAATAAAAAGTCATTTACAATTCTACGATGGCATCAAATCAACAGACATTCAAGAAACATTAATCAAAGCGGCCGCTGATTTAATTAGCGAAGAGACTCCTGGATACCAATGGGTAGCAGGACGTTTAATTAACTATCATCTTCGTAAAAATGTATATGATAGTTTTACACCCTGGCATTTAAAAGACATCATTACAAAGAATATTGATCTTGGATACTATGATTCAGAGATAACAAACTCATATACAGAAGAAGAATTAAACATAGCTGATTCATATATCAAGCATGACAGAGATGAGAACATTGCTTATGTAGGCATGGAACAATTCAGAGGCAAGTATCTTGCACAGAACCGTGTTACTGGTGATATTTATGAAACACCACAAATTACATACATGATGATTTCCCTAGTTCTTTTTGGTGACTATCCTAAACAAGAGCGTATGAAATGGGTTAAAGATTATTATGATGCGATCAGTAACTTTGATATTAGTTTACCCACACCAGTTATGGCAGGTGTTCGTACTCCGCAAAGGCAGTTTTCTTCTTGCGTTCTAATAGAAACAGATGATAGTCTAGACAGCATTAATGCAACATCAAGTGCTATTGTTAAGTATGTTTCACAGAAAGCAGGCATTGGTATTGGTGCTGGAAAGATTCGTGCCATTGGTAGTCAGATTAGACGTGGTGATGCTAGTCACACTGGCGTCATTCCTTTCTATAAACTATTCCAATCAAGTGTTAAGTCATGTAGCCAAGGCGGTGTACGTGGTGGAGCGGCAACTCTATACTATCCTATCTGGCATTTGGAAGTGGAAGACTTACTAGTACTAAAGAACAATAAAGGTACAGAAGACAATCGTGTAAGACACATGGACTATGGCGTACAATTTAACAAGTTAATGTATGAGCGTCTACTGTCTGGTGGTGATATTACTTTATTCTCACCTAGTGATGTTCCAGGACTTAATGAAGCATTTTTTAATGATCAGGATGAATTCAAGCGTCTATATGAGATAGCAGAACGTAATACAAAAATCCGTAAAAAGACAATGCCAGCAAGTGCTTTGTTTGGTATGTTTATGGAGGAACGTAAGAATACAGGACGTATTTACTTAATGAATGTGGATCATGCAAATACTCATAGTGCATTTGATGAAGCAGTAGCACCTATTCACCAGTCTAATCTATGTTGTGAAATTAACTTACCTACTAAGCCACTAAAACATATTATGGATGAAGAAGGTGAAATTAGCCTATGTACTCTAAGTGCGATTAATTGGGGTAACATTAGAACTCCAGCAGACTTTGAAAAGCCGGCGGCTCTAGCAGTTCGTGGACTTGATGCTCTGTTGGATTATCAGAAGTATCCAGTACTGGCGGCAGAATTAAGCACAATGAAAAGACGTCCATTGGGTATTGGCATCATTAACTTTGCTTATTGGTTAGCAAAGAACGATACCAACTATCAGGATCCCAATCTAGAACTAGTGGATGAATGGTCAGAAGCATGGAGTTATTACTTAATTAAAGCAAGTGCAGACTTGGCAGTAGAAAAAGGTAGTATCAGTGGTAATATGGAAACAAAGTATGGACAAGGTATTACACCTAACCAAACTTATAAGAAAGATGTGGACACACTAGTACCACATAAAGAACGGCAGGATTGGACAGGATTGCGTAAACAATTAAAAGAAACTGGTATTCGTAATAGTACTCTAATGGCACTTATGCCTAGTGAAACGTCTGCACAAATTAGCAACAGTACTAACGGCGTTGAACCGCCTAGAGCGTTTGTGAGTGTAAAGCAGAGTAAAGATGGAATACTTAAACAAGTTGTTCCGGGATATCCACGCCTAAAGAATAAATACGACTTGCTATGGGATCAGAAGTCACCTGAAGGTTACTTAAAGATCATGGCAGTATTACAAAAATATATTGATCAGGGTATTAGTGTAAACACAAGTTACAATCCTGAACACTATCCAGACGAAAAGATACCAATGAGTGTACTATTACAACATCTTGTAATGTTCTACAAATTTGGTGGAAAACAACTATACTATTTCAACACTTATGATGGACAAGGTGAAATAGAGTTTAAAGATGAAGTACCATTGGAAGTGGGCGATGCAGATGACGCCTATTGTGAAAGTTGTGTAATTTAGGGGAACAAGGAAAGAGATGACGGTTTTAAATATAGATAACAATAAGAGTCATACAGAGGCTAATGCATTTTTAGATGAATGCCTAGGTATGCAAAGATATGATACAATGAAGTACAAGCAGTTTGATAAGCTGACTGACAAGCAATTGGGTTTCTTTTGGAGACCTGAAGAAGTTGATGTAAGTAAAGATTCAAAAGACTTTAAGGATCTTACTGAACACGAGCAACACATCTTTACAAGTAATCTAAAAAGACAGATACTACTTGATAGTGTACAAGGGAGAGCACCAAACGAGGCATTCAGTCCCATTGTTTCTTTGCCTGAACTAGAAAATTGGATTATTACCTGGACATTTTCAGAGACAATCCACAGTAGAAGTTACACACATATTATCCGTAACATCTTTAGTGACCCAAGTAAAATCTTTGATGAGCTAATGGATTCACAAGAGATTGTTGATTGTGCTGGAGACATTTCCAAGTACTATGATGATCTAATTACAATGAGTATGTACTATAGATTGTTGGGCGAAGGTAAACACAAAGTAAACGGCAAGACTATTGACATTGATATGTATGAACTAAAGAAGAAAATTTGGTTGTGTATCAATAGTGTTAATGTACTGGAAGGTATTCGCTTCTATGTATCGTTTGCATGTAGTTGGGCGTTTGCTGAACTTAAGAAGATGGAAGGCAATGCTAAGATTATTAAGTTTATTGCCCGTGATGAGAACGTACATCTAGGTTCAACACAGTACTTAATAAGTAAAGTACTCACAAAAGAGGATCCAGATTTTGCAAAGATAGCCATTGAATGTGCTGATGAAGTTCAGCAAATGTTCATTGACGCAGTAGAGCAAGAAAAAGAATGGGCTGATTATCTGTTTAAAGATGGTAGTATGATTGGTCTAAATGCAGAACTATTACATAATTATATTGAATGGATCTGTTGTAAAAGAATGGTTGCACTAGGAATTAAATGTCCTTATACAACTACACAAGCGAACCCATTACCCTGGACACAGAAGTGGATATCAGGAGCAGAAGTACAAGTCGCACCACAGGAAACAGAAATCTCCAGCTACGTTATCGGAGGTGTAAAACAAGATGTTGATACAGAAACTTTTGCAGGACTAAGTTTATAAACAGGAGTCAGCAATGCCTCAAGACATTGAAGTCTATAGTAAAGAAAATTGCGCCTATTGTATCAGAGCTAAACGCTTACTTGAAAGTATGCAACTACAATATGTGGAAAAGAAAATTGGCGTAGACGTCACAAGAGAACAACTATTAGAAGTAGCACCACAAGCCAGAACAGTACCACAAATTATTATTAGTGGTAGGGTAATTGGTGGTTATGACGACTTAGTTGAATACATGGAAAACAGTAATTTTAACGGAACAGGATACGGATCATAAAATGTTAATAGAAGCACCATATAAGGTTGGCGATATCGTCAGCATCAAACTATCAAGTGGCGAAGAAATGGTAGCCACTCTACAATCAGAAACAGACAGCCTAGTAGAGATTAGAAAGCCTCTAATGTTAGTAGCAGGCAACGAAGGCGGAATGGGACTTGCTCCCTTTATGTTTACTGTTGGCCCAGACGCCAAGTACAAAATCAAGCTAAATAGTATTATATGTATAGTAAAGACGGAAAAGGATGCCTCTAATACATATACACAGAGTACATCAGGTTTAGCGGTAGTTAATTAATGGCAGCAGTTCACAGAGATACAGACGATAGAAGTTGTGGAGCCAGCACAAATGCGGCCAATCCCAACGTATATACTAATAATCTCTTAACTGCCGTAGACGGTAATCCCAATAGTCATGGTGGCGGTGGTTTAATTGCCGCCAATCCAGGTGTATATGTTGGTAACAAATTAGTAGTATTACAAGGTAATGATGCAAACCCAGATGCTATATGTCCTATCCCTCCACATTGTAATCCTGCGGCGACAAGTGGCAGTGGTAATGTGTATATAGGAGGTTAACGTGGTTGATTTTGCAGGTGGTGTTGCTAGTGCTAATGAATATCTAAACAGAACAGTTAGTGTACCAACAAGTGTAACAGTTAATGATCAAGGTACTGTAACAGCCACAACAACAGATATAACAGTTAGAGAGATTATTTGTAGTCTACTAGCTGGTAATGGCATTAAACTTCCAAACCTACAAATTTGTTTAAAGATAAACTTGGGTAGACTTATACCTGAGATACCGGCGGCTCTAGCAGACTTAAAGCAAGCACTAACAGAAGCTGAACAAGAACTAGAAAACTTCATAGCACATACAGATATTGAGAACGTACTTAATCGTATGAATAGCGCCATTGCTGAGGTGGCGGCTGTTGCCAATATGATTAACTTTTGTGGAACACCAATTGTACCCAGAGCAATACCAAACGTATTAGCAGATGCTTTCGGTAGTTTTACAGGTGCTGGACATGACCTACTGGACAGTTTAGGCACACTAGCAACTAGTGAAATTGGTGGTTGTATTAGTGCAGACGGAGGTTTCAAAGCAGACTTATTTACAGGTGGACTACTAAAAGATATTGGCGATAACTTAGCCAACATTGCTAACTTACCAGCATCAATTACTGATCAGTGGACTGCAACTGCAAACAAATTTAAAACAGATATGAAAGCACTAGTTGAACTGGAAAATAAGTTCGGTAGTGGATCAACAGAGAGCAAGGGCGGTAGTAACTTTGCACCAAACAATCGTGTAAACACAAATGTAGGTGTTGCAATTGATGTTGAGAATATGAGTATCCAACAAGCACAAAGACTTGGTGCTGGACTAAAAGGATCATATGATCAACTAAAAGGATATGAAGTAGACGGTCAGGGAAATAACATTTTCCATTATATACTTGAACCTGAGATGATTGCTAAACTGGAAGCCACAATTGCTCCAGTTAATGAAGTAAGTGATCGTATACCAACATATGATTATTGTGGTAAAGTAATTGGATATACGGATGTACCCAAGCAAACAAGTTCATCAAAATCAACTGGTGATGCGGCTGTACTACCAAGCCAGCCTGGACTGGATGGAATATCAACAAGTGGAACTGTAGTACACTCTGATTCAAGTACAACAACTAATTTAGGAGCACCAAACAATAATGCTACCGGCGGTGGTACATTATCTAGTGGATATGCTACTGATGCCGATGTAGCTGATGCTATTGCAGGAATAACAGTCGTACAAAATGCAGTCGGAACAGCAAGTCTAACATATAGTGGAACATCACCTGGAGTACTAACATATACACCACCTGACTTATCAGGAATAGCTCTAACAACCAGTTTAGCAAGTGTGGCCTTTAATGGTGATTACAACAGTCTAATTAACAGACCCAGCAGTTTTTCTAATCAGAATCTAAACACAACAGATTCAGTAGTATTTGATACTGTAACAGTTACAAATTTTAATACAACCGGCACAGGCACAAGTAACTTTAGTGCTGTGGATATTACCCTGAACGCAAGTAATAGAACAAGTGTACTTGGCGGTCCATTCCGTTTACCCAACTTAACTACTACACAACGAAATGCTATAGGATCACCTGTTGGTGGAGATATGGTATTCAATTCAAGTACAAACAAAGTTAATGTTTATCAGGGAACTGGATGGATTAACTTAGATGACGGTTCATCTGCATAATGGAAGAGTATCTAGTAACTCTCAACAAAGGTGTTGACTTTGATGCATTTTGGACAGACATGGAAACGCCCGGTGGATTATATATCCCGGACAGAAGCGTTGATGTAAC